>ERZ791865.50-NODE-50-length-200655-cov-8.237532_pt1 | contig 200655 bp, 184 predicted proteins | sample MGYA00509942_ERZ791865 | MGnify/ENA primary metagenome ERZ791865 (study PRJEB30046, sample SAMN00792098) | human gut metagenome | study: EMG produced TPA metagenomics assembly of the A metagenome-wide association study of gut microbiota in type 2...
AGAAGAGAATTCCACTGTATAAATGGATGGTAGAATTAAACTTTGCAATTTTCAAGGGCATGAGAATAGTAAGACAACTATGGACATTTACGCGAGGGTCAAGTATAATAAACCAGAGGAACTTTTCGAGGTAGTGAATGATGCTTTGAACCAAGAGAATCTTGATGAAAAATCACCGATTTCTATGGTTAAGGAATAGAACAACCGACAACAGAAAATGCGAAAAAGCCCGTAATATCAAGGGAAACCGCACCATAGAGATGTTTAATACGGTCTCAAAGCAGCTCGTAGAGCACCAAAGTTTAGCAAGCGTTAACAAAGAGATAATTGGAATCATACGATTCAGCATATTTAGGGACAATTATATACGATTTACAACTCCTCAGGATCTTTGTTCTGGGGAGTTTTTGTATAAAAAAAGGAATAAGTATGATATACTGTATTTGAACAGATCAAAATGAGTATTTGGAGGTGAATATATGCCGGAAATATCTTTATTTTATGGAATTCGGGTTACAATGTATTATGATGACCATAATCCGCCGCATTTTCATGCGGAGTATAATGAGAATAAGGCAATTATTGAAATTGATACAGCTAGATGCATCAAGGGAGCTTTGCCATCAAGACAATTAAAGTTAATTCTAGCGTGGTGTGTTTTACATCAAGATGAGTTGATGCAGAATTGGGAATTATCAAAAGATGGAAAGCCGTTAAATAGAATTAATCCACTTGTATAGGAGGTGCTGTTTATGTTTCCTGAGGTAGTTCAAGTGATACCAAGGAAAGACTACACAGTGTATGTCTACTTTGAAGATGGAAAAATTGTATGTTATGATATGAAAAATATGTTGGATAAAGAAGTTTTCAAACCATTGAGGGATATTTCGGTATTTATTGATACATGTACGATCATGAATGATACATTAGCATGGGATATAGGCGGAAATAGAGATGCTTGTAAATGCATTGATATTGATCCGGATACGCTATATGAACTTCCCTATTGCAAGGAACAAATAGTTTAGTGACAAATCGGTATATCATTGGTATGTTTTATGACGCAGCATATTTAAGCAGACAATTGATTGCAAGAATAATAGAACCATTAGCTGTTTTGGAACTCTGTGGACAGTTCTACGCATACAACAAGTATGCAACATTATCTCTGCAAACCCTTGTCCTGTGGGATTTCTCAGTTCAGCAAGCGTTAATCGACTGTTCAGGCTATATCAAAAGGTTTACAAACCCCGGAAAATCAAGGTTTTCCGGGGTTTTCTTATACATAAACGGGATGATGTGGTTTGACCAGATTTGGCTAAATGAGAGTCGTTTTCCCCCAATTTTTAGTGGTTAAATATAGGACAACCAGAGAGCAGTTTCGAGGGTATTTTTGTGGGAGATTTTAGTCCTCCGGAACCTCTGATTTTTTGATGGAGCGTGTGTATCAGTGTTATCGTGCTTTCTAAGCCAACAGGCTGTTTTCTATTTTGGCGGGCATAGTTAAGTGCCGCTGTAATCGGACTACTTGGATTTATCCTGTATGCCAGTCGGTAGGAGGTGCAGTTATGTTGAATTGCAAAAGTAATTATCGAAGCACATGACGGAACCATCGAAGTGGACAGTGAATTTGGGATGGGGACAAGGTTTACCATAGATTTATTTACAATTCTTTAAAATATCTTCCAGATCCAGCCTATACCGTCTGGCAATATCCTTCGCATAGCTTAAGCCATCCGGGGTTGTCCGGATCACCTTGTAGCTTCGGGTGCCTTCTTCCTTACTTTCCATCATGGCAACAAGGTTGTCAATTTTTCCGCGGTTTTCAGGATGGGAATTGTAGACATCGAGTTGTTGTGTCAGATCGTGGATGTGTGTGACATAAAGCCCACAGCAGCCGATAATGCCGATGCCGGTGAGCACTTCGGTTGCAATATATCCGGCTTCCATCGGGCAGAGATTTCCGTCTAAATTGATGCCAAGCGTTACGCTTTTTAAGTATCCGAAATTTGTTTCCATCTTGGAAAGCTCAGAGCTTAGCGTTTGAAACTCGCTGCTCTGTGCAATTCCATTGATTTCTTTCTGGAAATTTTTCATGCCTTCGGATTGCAGCGCAGCCTGTGATAAATTATCGGCAAACAGTGTGACGATTTCCACATATAATTCCAGGTACCGCACAGAGCGGAGCGAAGAATCAATGGTAAATTCGGAACTCATCGCGCGGCGCATATCGTTGATGTTGTAGATCATGGATACAGCCTTACCGAATGTTTCGTACAGATTGGGATTGTTAACAAGATCTTCGACAACCCCGAGGCGGTAATCAAGAACCTGTTCATCTGTGGAAAAATAGTTTTCCAGTGACAGATCAGCGAATCCGCGATAGCTTTCTTTGATCAGAACAACCATGGAGTCGATTTTTAACGATTCGATGAACCCGAAATCCTTCATTGGCTGTTTTGTTGTACGATCGTATTCCGGTGGATATAAATGAAAATTTGTCTGCATAATCAGTTTCTCTTTTGGGGCGATAAAAATCTATCTCCCTTTTCGGAAAAGTGTTCCTTCTGCCTATTAGATTAAACTAACATGAATATTTATTCGTTTCTACATGTTTTATTCATTTTTACACTAATGGGTATTCATTTTTTCACTAAGTTGTCGTGCAATTTATTAGATTTGAATTTTGAAAGAGCCAGCACCTTGAATGGACTGGCTCTTTCAATGTCTCTTGTAATTGACAAGGATTTGTCTATACAATTATAGGTTTCAGTCCATTTTTTCTTATGTTTTCTAATTCTTCTGCAGTTAAGCACTGAGACTCATAAAGCCGTAGATATTCTTTGGATACATCTGAATCAAATATTAATACATCATCAGAATTTATAGTAACATCAACACCACTACGATACAGTTTTCCAATCGGATGCATAGACATATCTGCAACCCTTCCAAGTAAAATATTACTTGTTGGCGTAATATTTAATCTGATTTTATTATCTGCCAAAAAGCGGATTACTGATTCATCGCTGACTGCTGCTATCCCATGTTGAACCTCATCAAGTTCTAATTCCTCTACTGCTGTTCTTACGTCTTTGGCAGTCCCCCATTCTCCAACATGCGCTTTTAGCCTTAATCCTTCTTTTTTTGCACGCCGATAAATTCCTTTAAAATTTTCGATAGGTTGTGCTAATTCATCACCGTACAAATCAATAGAATAAAAATTCTTATTTCCCCAAAAAAGCGATAAACAATCTTCTAAATAACTGATAGGACAATGTCTTGATAATCCAATTTGGAGCCTTAATTCTATATCGGGAGCGACTTCTTTTTGAGCACTTGTAAAAGCATTAACCAACTCATCAATATCATTATTAAAAAATTCATTTAAGCCCCACACATCTTCACCAATTTCAAGCACAGTTACTCCATCTTCCTTGGCTTGTTCAAAGGTTGCTCTGATTAAAAATTTTCTCATCGCAGTGCTATTAAAATCTTGATCAATATATTTTTGACTCCATTGATTCATCTCATCCATTGATGACAAAGGATTAACTAATGGCTCAATTTTTTTACGAGTTTTCTGATATATAAACATTCTATTTCCACCAAGCACAAAATGATTGTGCAAGTCTGCCTTAGGATACTTTCTTAATTCTTCCAAATTTCTTTGTTCCAATGCATATGTAAAACTATTCATAAATAAATGCTCTCCTAGCTGTTTGATTTTTTCTATAAATACCAATTGTATAACAGTAGTCTAACATATGCTGTTTAAAAAGACTACAGCCAAGCTAATGTCTGTAATTTATTTTCTATAAAAATTTTCCTTTCTAAAAAATATTTTATATTTTCTATATCTTGGTGTTTGAAAAATAGCCTCATAGACGTTGGTTAATGCTTGTACTCATTACCTTAAAACCACAATTTAATGAAGCTGACCCAGAAAGATATAAGGCAGGCTTTGATGGTGGCGTTGATTTCATTGCAACATTTGATGTTGTTAAACCCATCCATAGAAATGTATGTTTCTATATTCAATGTAAATGTCATAAAGAACCATTGACTAAAACAGCTATCAGACACACAAATGTAAATAGGGACAAATCTATTAATAAGCATATGAAACCAGAGGGCGTTTGTCAAATAAAACTGATATAGTTTGAAACTATGGTAAACCGGTAGAAAATCGTATTATGCAATAAATTTGACTTGTGCTATACTAAAGCGCAACAAAAGAAGTGGCCGCTTCTCTGGATGAACTTTATAACATTGTACATCAGGAGAGCATAATGAAAACATCAATTATCGGATACCCGAGAGTGGGGTCCTTACGGGAACTGAAATTTACAACAGAAAAATATTTCCGCGGTGAGATTTCTGCGGAAGAATTACAAAATACCGCAAAAGAAATCCGCAAAACCCAGTGGATATTACAGAAAAATACCGGACTGGATTTCATTCCGTCAAATGATTTTTCTTTCTATGATATGACATTGGATACGGCAGTATTATTCAATATTATTCCGGAGCGCTACACAAAACTTGGACTTTCCGCACTGGATACTTATTTTGCCATGGCAAGAGGGTATCAGGGAGCAGCCGGAGATGTCAAGGCACTTGCCATGAAAAAATGGTTCAACACCAATTATCATTATATGGTACCGGAGATTGACGATACTACAGAGATCAGGCTTGCCGGAACCAAACCGTTTGATGAGTTTGCAGAGGCAAAAGCCCTTGGTATTACCACAAAACCGGTGATCATCGGTGCATTTACCCTGTTAAAACTTCTGCGCTATGTGGGAAAGAAACAGGCCACAGATTATGCAGATGCCGTGATCGCTGCATACGCAGGGCTGCTTGAGAAGTTTGCCGCAGCCGGCGCAGAATGGGTACAGTTTGACGAACCATATCTGGTGCATGATCTGACCCGTGAAGATATTGCATTATTCGAAACCTTATATCAGGGAATCCTTGCAAAAAAGGGATCAGGCAAAGTATTGTTACAGACCTATTTCGGGGATGTGCGTGACTGCTATGGCAATATCACAGCGCTTGCTTTTGACGGAATCGGTCTGGATTTCCTAGAGGGAAGAAAAACAAAAGAACTGGTAGAAGCAAATGGTTTTCCACAGGATAAGGTATTGTTTGCAGGACTTGTCAACGGAAAAAATATCTGGAAGAACCACTATGGAAAGACTCTGGAAGTGATCGATGCGCTTAAGGCGAAGAACATCGATGTGGTGTTAAATACTTCCTGCTCCCTGCTTCATGTGCCATATACATTGAAAAATGAGACAAAGCTTCCGGAAAAATACACGGAGCATTTTGCATTTGCAGAGGAGAAGCTGCAGGAGCTGGCAGAGTTAAAGAAACTGGCAGACGTTGAATACAAACTGGATGCGGCATTCCTGGAAAATGCCTCTCTGTTTGCCACCCGTCCGGATTGCAGAAACAATGTGGTACAGGAGCGTGTAGCAGCGATTCGTGAGGAAGACTTTACCAGACTTCCGGTATTTAAAGAGCGTGAAGCGATTCAGAAAAAAGAGTTTGCGTTGCCGGTATTCCCGACGACAACGATCGGTTCTTTCCCACAGACTGCGGATGTCAAGAAAAACCGTACGGCACGCCGCAAGGGAGAGATCAGCGAAGAAGCTTATGTGGAATTTAATAAAAAGAAGATTGCTGAGTGGGTACAGATCCAGGAAGAGATCGGACTTGATGTGCTGGTGCACGGGGAGTTTGAGCGAAATGACATGGTGGAATATTTTGGCGAGCAGCTGCGTGGTTATCTGTTTACCGAGAAGGCATGGGTACAGTCTTATGGTACCCGCTGCGTGAAGCCGCCAGTCATCTGGGGGGATGTATCCCGCGAAAAGCCGATGACCGTGGACTGGTCCGTTTATGCACAGAGCCTGACAAAGAAGCCGATGAAGGGCATGCTGACCGGTCCGGTTACGATTTTAAACTGGTCTTTCCCGCGTGAGGACATTTCCTTAAAGGAAAGCACCTATCAGATCGCACTTGCCATTCGGGATGAGGTGCTTGATCTTGAGGCAAATGGTATCCGTGTGATCCAGGTTGACGAGGCAGCACTCCGCGAGAAGCTTCCGCTGCGCAGGAGTGACTGGTACAAAGAATATCTTGACTGGGCAATTCCGGCATTCCGTCTGGTACACAGCGGCGTGAAAGCACAGACACAGATCCACACCCATATGTGCTACAGCGAGTTTACCGATATCATCCGCGCAATCGACGACATGGATGCCGATGTCATTACGTTTGAGGCATCCCGTTCCGATCTGCTGATTCTGGATTCCTTAAAGGAGAACCATTTCAAGACGGAGGTAGGACCGGGCGTGTACGATATCCATTCCCCACGTGTACCGTCAGTAGAGGAAATCAAGGCAGCACTTGAAAAAATGCTCACCCGTATCGCTCCGGAGAAGCTCTGGGTAAATCCGGACTGTGGATTAAAAACCCGCGGCGTACCGGAGACCGTTGCCAGCTTGAAACATCTTGTGGAGGCGGCAAAGGAACTGCGGAAGGAAGCATAAAAAGTGTTACAAAAGGAAACCGGTGCAAATTGATTTTGCACCGGCTCTTTTTTGTTTTTGAAAAATCTTTTCAGAATCCCAACTATTTTGTATCATATTTCGTATATCTGAGTGAACGGAGATAAAGGCGGTGAACATGCATGCAGACGGACAATCAGTTAATCCGCAGAATTAAGAAAAAACAGGATAAAAAAGCGGCGGATGAACTGATCCAGCGATACTACCGGGAAATCTATGCGTTTACCTACCGGCAGACCGGAGAGAGGGAACTTGCGCTTGATCTGACACAGGAAATTTTTATTACGGTTTTGCAGGGAATTTATGCGTTTGATGAGAAAAAGGCGGGCTTCCGCACCTGGGCATACCGTGTGGCAGCCAACAGGATCACGGATTATTATCGCAGTAAAAGTTATAAAAAGGAAAAACTGCAGCAGCCCCTGCAATGGGAAACAGAGGAGGAAAAAACTGTGCGTGATCTGGCGGAGCATATGGTTCAAAAAGAAGAGATTCGCCGGATTATGGATATTGTCGTTTCCTATGAGTGCGAATGGATTCGCATTTTTCAGAAAAAATGCTTTGAGGAGAAGACATTTGCGCAGATTGCAGAGGAGATGGATCTTGCGGAGAGTACCGTAAAGACCCGGTTTTACCAGATGTTAAAAAGGATTCGGCAGGAGGTGCAAAGATGAAGGAAAAGGAATGGAAGAAAGAACAGAAGATACCACTGCTTCCAGTAGAATTCCCGGAGGATAGCGTTATGCAGAGGGAATGTCGTGCGATTGTGGAAAAAGCAATACCAAAGCGGCAGAGTTTGTGGGAAAGAATCAAAGAAATTTACTGGGGACCGGGCATTCGTGCCATATTTTATCAGAGCGGAAGTATCTGGCTTATTGTTGCCTGTCTGTATCTGGGAATCGGATGGCTCGGACAGTCATATGCAAAGCAGCCCGAAACGCAGATGATCATCGTGTTTTTAGGATTTCCTGTCTGTTTTCTGGTGTTTGCGGCACTGGCGTGGTGGCTGGATGCGCAGAACCACATGCAGGATCTGATCGCCTCGTTTCATTATTCCCAGAGTTATCTGTCGGGACTCCGCATGCTGTATGCTGGCGTGATCATGATACTGGTCAATGTGACAGGAGCAGCTTTATTTACAGATATTTCGGGAAAAGCGTTTGTGAGTATGGTTCTGGTGGGAAGCAGCAGTGTGTTTTTGTTTGCCTCGGTCTGTGTATATGCCTGCCACAAAGGCGCGGGTGGTCTGTTTTATGCAGGTCTGATCGCAGTCTGGGCGTGTGTGTGCGTGATTGCAAGGCTTGCGGGAACTGGCGTGCAGATGTTTCTTTTTACATCAGTTCCGCTGGCGGTGCACGGCGCGGTCACTGCCGCAAGCTTTTGTCTTTTGTTCGTATCAATAGGAAAGGTGGAGAAAAAAGATGCTTACTCTTTCGCATGTTAGCAAAAGTTACGGAAAATTTCCGGCGGTGGAAGACATCAGTCTTGAGATGGAGCATGGGCTTTACGGAATGCTTGCCCCAAACGGTGCGGGAAAGACAACTCTCATAAAAATGATTGCAACCCTGCTGGTTCCTACACAGGGAGAAATTTTATGGGATGGGATTCCTGTTGCAAAACTCGGGGAAAAATACCGGGATCTGCTGGGATATCTGCCGCAGCAGTTTGGATATTACAAAAACAACACACCCGTGCAGTATCTGGATTATCTGGCAGCACTTAAAAATATGCCAAAGCAGACCGCAAAAGAAAAGATAGAACAACTGCTTGAACTGGTCGGACTTTCTGATGTGGCAGACAAAAAAATGAAAAAATTTTCCGGAGGAATGATCCAGCGGGTGGGAATTGCACAGGCAATGTTAAATGATCCGAAAATTCTGATACTGGATGAACCGACTGCGGGACTTGATCCAAAAGAGCGGGCGCGCTTCCGCAATATCCTGTCAACGTTGTCAAAGGACCGGATCGTCATTCTTTCCACGCATATTGTGTCGGATATTGAGTCGAATGCCAATCAGGTGATTCTGTTAAAAGAACGTAAACTATACCGGATGGACACGGTTTCCAATATTTGTAAAACGCTTGATGGAAAGGTGTATGAGTGCGTGATGGAAGACCGTGCGTTTGATGCATTTCAAGACACGCATCTGATTCTTTCTGTGCGGCAGGAGCAGGAACATATGCAGGTGCGTTATTACAGCAGCAAGCCGGAGGAAGGCAGCAGGAATTGTACGCCGAATCTGGAAGATGTATTTCTGGTTACTTATCAGGAGGAACCGGCATGAAAATATTGATAAAAGAATGTAAAAAAATCATGGATATCCGGGTATTGCTTGTTATAGCAGTATTTACGGTGCTGTTTTATCATTTGTTTTTAGAAGTGACGATTTATCCGGCGGGAGGGCAGACAACAGATTCCCCGTATGATATGCCGTTTTACGCCGAACTGATCGAAAGCTGGGGAACTTCGCTGCCGCGTGAGGACTGGTCGAAGCTGGATGAAAAAAGAAAAGAACTGGAAGAGGCATACACCCGGATCATTGCGGCGGATCAGGTTCTTGCAGATGCAAAAATTACGAATTATCAGGAATTTTCGAAGACACAGGAAACATTTTTTGATAAGGATACTTTAACCGATGAGGAAAAGAAAATCGACCAGGAACTGTCGCGTCTGGTCTTTGAGGATTCAAAAGGGTCAAAACTGTTTTTTGAACTTCAGGTGCTCGATCGGCTGGATGAATACAAAAATTTACAGAATGGAGACAGTATCTCTCTAATGCCGGGTGGAATTTTTTATATTGTAGAAAAAGATATGAGAATGATGGGAATTCTGCTTCTGATTTGTTTTGCAATCCTTGCACTGCCGTATCTGATACGGGAACGGTTATGTCATGTGCTGCCGTTGTATGCAACGACTGCTACCGGGCGGAAACTTTTTGACAGACAGTTTCAGGCACTTGTGGGCTGCTGCGGTTTTGTGGGAATCGTACAATTTGGTATTTATGTACTGGTTTATGTCATAAAAGGACTGGCGGTATTCTGGAAAGGCGATTGTATCAACGATAAGGGACTGCAGTTGTGGTGTAAAAATCTGCCATTTGGTTTCTATATGCTGCTTTACATGCTGCTGGTTTTTGTGTTTGTGCTGGCTGCGGTTGTTTTGATTTACCTGATCGGAAGAACGGCAGGCAATTACATTGCGGGAATTGCATTTGCCATTCCGGCATGCGCAGGAATTGGCTTTTTGCTGACACACATTTTTGTACATCTGTTTCAGGAGCCAATGGAAGAAAATGGGCTGCCTTATTCGGAAGTGCTTTGGATTCTGGGGTGGATTTTGGCATGCGCGTGCGTGCTGTGGTGGAAAATGCACAGGGATCATTACAGAGATTTCTGATGATAGATGAGTGTAAAGGAGAGAAAGAATGCGCCTTTTACAAAAAGAGTGTGGAAAATGTCTGCGGCATCCGTTTCTGTGGATTGTCTGTATTACATTTGGATTATTTCAGTTTTTGAGTATCTATACCTATGTGGGAAATGCCGGCATGAGAAAGGAACTGCGGCAGATGCATGTGGCTGTGACGGATGAGGAGACGGCAAGCCCGGAGTATGAAAGTGCCTATGCGGACTATAAAAAGACCTATGGCGGAATGTATGATACATTGGATATGCGTAAGATTCTGGAACAGAAAGAAAAAAAGAGTGGATATGAACCGCAAGGAGCCTGGGGAATGTGGATTGTGCGCAATTATGACCGATTGCAGAAGCGGGTGGAACAGATCCGGAAAACAGGGGAAGGCACGTATGCCTTTTATCCGGGAAGTTGGTATAAACTGCACTCCACTTTGTATGGAAAACTGTGGAAGAAGCTGATTTTGCAGACCGCGGTTCTGATGATTCTTTCGATGCTGTATCTGATGGATTATGAGAGGATATATAAGACGCAGGATCTGGTTTTAGCGACCACCACCGGAAAGAAAATGATGGAAAAGAAAATGCTTGCAGGAACGTTGTGCGGGCTGTTTTATGCAGGACTGCTTACAGTGTTTACCCTCTTGGTATTTTTTGCAGCGGTTCCGTTTCAGAACCTGTGGCATGTTCCGGTGGCGGCATGTATGGTTGCAGAGCCGCGGCTGCAGATGATGTATCCGTTTGTCACGTTCTGGCGGCTGGAGCAGTGGCGTTATCTTTTGCTTGCGCTGGTGGTGCTTGTGGGACTGCTTGGGATCGTTGCGGCTGTTACTGCCGCAGTGCAGTTGTTTTTACAGAACAGTTATTTTTCGTTTGCGGTATTGGGTCTTCTTTTTATGGGGGCATATCTGCTTGCCTATGTGCAGATGGGAAATGTGTGGGATCTTATCCGGGAATTCTTTAATCCCACAGTACTGTATGCAACCAGCGGAGGCTGGTTTATGGAAAATGATCTGTGCCTGTCGTTTGCAGGAAATGAATTTGCCGTGTTATTCTGCAGTGGAACGGCTGCAGTCTGCTTGATGGCTGTGGGAAAACGAAGATACCACCGGCTGGAAGTCTGATGGATGGCTGGACTTTTCCTTTCGTTTCTTTTATTATAATAAGCAGAATGTTGAAAAACAGAGGAAAAGGCAGTATGAATGAGACAATTTTACTGATCGAGGATAACGAGTCAATCATCATGGGGTTAGAATATCTTCTGACAGAAGAACAATATACGTTTTTAGCGGCAAAAACAAAGAAAGAAGCACAGGATCTTCTTGCCAGCAGGCAGGTGGATCTTGTGCTTCTTGACGTTTCCCTTCCGGATGGAAACGGATTTGATCTGTGCAGGAAAATTAAGGAACATGACATTGCACCGGTCATTTTTCTGACGGCAAAGGATGAGGAAAAAGATGTGGTGCTCGGATTTGATCTCGGAGCGGATGATTATGTGATCAAGCCGTTTCGAAATCGGGAATTGGTGTCGCGCATCCGCAATGTGCTGCGCAGGACCGAAAAAATCCGGCGGCTGACCTGTGGAAATATTGCGGTGGAACCGGACACGGGCAAAGTCTATCGGGACGGGGAACCGATCGCGGTGACAAAGCTCGAATACAAAATCCTTATGACTTTATTTTCCAATCCGCATAAAATTTTTACGCGCGAGGAAATTTTAAACGGAATCTGGGATATGGCAGGAAATTTTGTCAATGACAATACGTTGACCGTTACAATGAAGCGTCTGCGCGAAAAACTTGGTGACAAAGAGGGGAATGTGATTGTCACGGTGCGCGGGATCGGGTATCGGCTGAATCTGTGACAAAATATTGATAATTTTCATAAAAAAGAATATAATATATGTAAAATGAAAGCATATGTATTAAATATTGCAGAAAGGTGTGAGAATATGACAACAATTAGTTTGCGTATGGATGATGAGATGAAAAAGGAACTGGATGAAATGTGTGAAGCAATGGGAATGAATATTTCCACATTTTATATGGTGTATACGAAAAAGGCATTGAGAGAACGGAAAATTCCGTTTGAAATTGAAGCACCACAGGATCCATTCTATTCGAAAACCAATCTGGAACACATTCGGGAATCCGATCGCCAGATCAAAGAGGGGAAGGTTGTGGTAAAAACGATGGAAGAACTCTGTGATAAATAATGGAATACGAAAATAAAGAAGCAAAGAAATTTGTTCAATGGTTTCTGTTGTGCAATGTTATAATTTTACTTCTTACAGGAACTGTGACCACGTTGGTGGTTCGCAACTACAGGGCGCGGGAAAATGAGGCAGTAACTGCAATGCTTGGCATCGTACTGAAAAACGATGGCAGTGACACAGAGGAATCCAGACAGGAAAAAATCTCAGAGTGTATGCGCATGTTAGAGCACCCGCATGCATATCAGAAATCCCATCAGAAAGAGATAAAAGAAGCAGAAAAAATCCTGCAAAGTTATGGCATATCAGAGGCGGAACCGGTGATTGCCGGAACAAAAACCATGGAACGCAGGATTCTTTTGGGGACGCTTGGCGGTGTGCTGCTGGCGGAACTTGCAGCCGGAGGTCTGTTTTTCATTTATCAGAAACGGCGGAGCCGTAAACTTGCGGAACTGTCGGATTACATGGAAGAAATCGTCCGCGGTCATTATGATCTGGCACTGGCGGACAACACGGAGGATGAACTAAGCCATCTGAAAAACCAGCTTTACAAGATCACGCTGTTTCTAAAAGAAGAATCCGATCACGCAAAAGAGAAAAAGACCGCGCTTGCAGAATCGGTTGCGGACATTTCCCACCAGTTGAAAACACCGCTTACTTCAGCATCCATTCTGCTGGATAACCTCAATGAAAATGAGCAGATGCCGCCGGAAACCCGCAGGCGTTTTCTGCGCGAAATCTCCCGGCAGATTTATTCCATGAACTGGATGATCGTAGCTATGTTAAAACTGTCCCGGCTGGATGCGGGAATGGTTGCACTGAAAAAAGAGCCGTTTCCCGTCAACCGGATGCTTACGGAGGCAATCGATCATCTGGAAATTTTTGCGGAACTGAAAGGCGTAAAAATCCGCGTTTGCGGCATGGAAGCACAGGTGCTGCGGGTGGGCGATTTGGACTGGAACCGCGAAGCGGTACAAAACATTCTGAAAAATGCCATTGAGCACAGCAAAAAGGGCGAAACCGTGACGGTAACGCTTTCGGATAATGCAGTTTATACGTCTGTCTCCATAGCAAATCCGGGGGCACCGATCACAAAAGAAAAGATAAAGAAAATTTTTGAACGCTATTACAGTGCCGCAAACGATGGAAGCAGCAATATCGGAATCGGACTGCCCCTTGCAAAAGCCATTCTTGAAAAACAAAATGCTTATCTGAGTGTTGAATCCGAAAATGGATACAATGTTTTTCTCATAAAATATTTAAAATAACTTGACAAATTTCCAAAATGTCACGGAGATGTCACCTGCCATGCGTAAGATGAAACCTGTAAAGGAGGAAAGAACACAATGGAAATTTTAAGAGCAGAACATCTTACAAAGATCTATGGCAAAGGCAATACAAGTGTGACCGCAGTCAATGATCTGTCTCTTTCCGTTGCACAGGGCGAATTTGTGGCAGTTGTCGGTAGTTCCGGCAGCGGAAAATCGACACTGCTTCATATGTTAGGCGGCGTGGACCAGCCAACGGAGGGGAAGGTCTGGATACAGGGAGAAGATATCTATACGCTGAGCACGGAAAAACTGGCAATTTTCCGGCGCAGGCAGATCGGTCTGATCTATCAGTTTTTCAACCTGATCCCGACATTAAATGTGGAGGAAAACATTACACTGCCGTGTGAACTTGACGGACAGACGGTGGATAAAAAGCGTCTGGATAAGCTGATTGATGAACTGGGACTTACCGGAAGGGAAAAGCATCTTCCGGAAGAACTCTCCGGCGGACAGCAGCAGCGCGTATCCATCGGGCGGGCACTGATCAACCGTCCGGCAATCGTTCTGGCAGATGAACCAACCGGAAATCTGGATAAAAAGAACAGTGACGAGATCGTTGAGCTGCTGCGCAGAGCGAATCAGGAATACAGACAGACCATCATCATGATCACACATAATCTCGAGATCGCAAAGACCGCTGACCGTGTGATTGCCATTGAAGATGGAAAGATCATAAGGGAGGGATAGGCATGGTTACTTCCATTATGAAAAAACGGACAATCCGTGAGCGAAAGAAAAACAGACGGCAGACCATTGCCGTGTGGATCACAACCTGCATTGCCACGGCGTTGTTTGCCGCAGTTTTTTCCTTTGCTTCGTCCTGTCAGGCGGGACTGATCGAATATGCAAAGGATTTAAGCGGAGATTATGACTATGTATTTTACGATGTGCCGCGTGAGGAGGCGGATCACATTGTAAATAACCGCAAGGTTGCGACCGCATACCAGAGTGTCGGGCTGGGGTATGCAAAGCTTTCCGGCAGTAAAAATCCCGATAAACCGTATGTGTATCTGACCGCAATGGACAATCGGGCCATGCAGAAAAATGCCCTGCATCTGATCAAGGGACGTATGCCCAAAAACGATCATGAGATTTTGCTTTCCCGGCATATGATGACGAACGGTGGTGTGGAATATCGTGTGGGGGATACGATCACACTGGACATTTCCGAACGTGAGGATAAGAACGGGAATGTACTGACACAGTCGAGTGGTTACCGAACGGGAGAAAAACTGAAAAAGAAATTAACGGCATCTTTTCAGGTGGTTGGCATTGTGCAGCGTCCGAACTTTGGATTTGAGGAGTGGACAGCACCGGGCTACAGTGTAATTACATATCTGAATCCAAAGGGAGATAATATCCCGGAAAAGTACATGCAGCGCACGGATATTTATTGCAAGTACACGAAAGCAGGGCTGCGTGACCGGGCACAGACGACAGCGGATATTGTGGGTGTTACACTTACCCCCGGCGTACAGAAATTTCCGTTTATCAAAGATGAACGCATCACAAACCGCCAGATTAATGATCTGATGGAGCGGTCTTTGTACCGGTTTTATGAAAACTGGGGGCTGATAAGATTTGAGCGCATGGATATCGGCCAGTCGGCGTATCACATGCTTTATCTTGCAGTTGCGGTCACAAATGTTATCATTCTGGCAGCGGCGGTAAGCTGCATCGGTAGTAGCTTTGCTATTTCCATGGAGGAAAAGCGAAAGAGTTACGGCATGCTTGCCTCGGTCGGCGCCACACCGCGGCAGATTCGGCAAAGTGTGTATTACGAAGCCTTTCTGACGGGACGCACCGCAATTCCCCTGGGAACTGTGCTGGGACTGCTGCTTTCGACAGGTGGGATTTATGCCATCAAAGCGTTGTTGTACGGGCAGAATACCGTACAGTATCTGCATGTTCATGTGGCATGGCAGATGCTTATCGCCGGTATTTTCCTTTCGGCTGTCACTCTTGTTCTCTCCGCGCGCCGTCCGGCAAAACAGGCGGCAGAAAGTTTCCCGGTTGCGGCAATGCGCGGGCAGGCAAAGAAAAGCCGCCGGGCAAAAAAACGGACGATCACGGCTGCAATCGCAGGATGTACGGCGCTTTTTATTCTGGTATCCTATTTTATGGGAGTACAGACGATTTCGGTAGGACAAAGCAACCATATGTTTGACGATCATGCCAATGTTTCGGTGGATGTGCAGGGAAGCTGGGAGGCAAACCGGTCTGCGGTTTTGCAGAGCACAAAGGAAAAAAGCGTCACGGAAGCGGCAGTCCTGCGGACGGCGGCATATATGGTGAATACGAAAGAGGTACCGTATACACAGACGCATATCAGACGAAATGGAGCGCCGGATCTCAAACATGAGACGACCGCAGTGATCCAGGTACTGGCAGTCGGAGAAACAGCGTACCGCAATTACCTGAAAGAACTGGGACTTTCCTATGAAACGGCAAAAGATTGTGCGATATTTTACAATGCGTATGCCGGGTACTGGGATGGAAAGGAAACCACATGGAAGGTGACAGATTACAAACCAGGCGACTGGATCAGGGGACAGTTCTGCCACGAAGAACAGATGGAGAAAACACCGGACATGACCGATCAGATGCAGATCGCAGCAGTCACAACCAGGCGGCCGTTTGGTGTCGATACGTCGCAGAGCTATACAGACTCCGGAACCATCATTGTCAGTGATGCATGGCTTGATGCCCACGATCCGCAGGGCGGTGCAAAAATTACCGTAAAATACGCCAGTACCGATCCGGGAACGCTCACACAGGCACTGGAAAAAACCTATGATTTTTATCCGGAGGAAATCCGAAACCGCGATCTGCAGAACCGGGAAAACAATATGCTGTTGTTTGTAGATGGAATTGCACTCTATGGATTTTTGCTTGCAGTGCTTTTAATCGGTGTGACGAACATCTGTAATACGGTGCTGACCGATCTGTGGCAGCGGAGACGGGAATTTGTCATTCTGCGCTCGGTCGGCATGACACCGAAGCAGGAGAAACAGATGCTTGCAAAAGAGTTTTTCGGATATGGAAGGAATGGCATTGCTGTAGGGCTTGTCATTGGAGGCTGTGCGTCTGCATTGTATTACAGGATCTTTGCCTCTGGTGTGCAGGGCGCGTTATGGTTTTGTGTTGCGGCAACTGTAGTGATTATGGTTGGACTCTTGTTGTTGTTTGCCGGCATGATAAGGTATGCAATGATGAAAAATAAGGACATGATTTTAGGAAGATAGGTTTTCTGTGAACAGAGAAAATTCTAATATCTGCGTCCAAATAATACGTTCTAATAATTTTCAAGTTTCGGTTGAACATTCATATAGAACTCTTTATAATAAAAAAGGGGAATGGCTGAAAAAGCCATTTTCCTTTTTTCATGAAGAAACTGAGAATAGAAAGAGGTAATGAATGAAGACAGCATTTCAGATTTTCCGCAGGGATGTGCGACGTCTGTTAAAAAACCGTGCCGCGACACTGGTTATGATCGGCGTATGTCTCCTGCCGTCTTTGTATGCATGGTTTAATATTGCCGCAAACATGGACCCGTATGCAAATACTTCGGGAATCAAGGTGGCAATTGCCAATTGCGATACAGGGACCAAAACCGACGTGATCACGATGAATGCAGGCGATTCGATTGTTGAAAAACTGAAAGAAAACAAGTCGCTGGGCTGGCAGTTTGTCAGTGAAGAGAAAGCAAAAGAAGGTGTGCAGGCAGGAGATTACTATGCGGCAATCGTCATTCCGGAGAATTTCAGTAGTTCCCTGGTAAGTATTCTCTCCGGAGACCTGAAACGCCCGAAGCTGGACTATTATGTTAATGAAAAGAAAAATGCCATTGCACCGAAGATTACGGATACCGGTGCGACAACGGTGCAACAGCAGATCAACGACACATTTTCTGCCACGGCATCTTCGGCAGTATCAGAAATTGTAAAGTCTTCCGCAGACAGTATTACCAGAGGACTGGACGATACACAGTCGGAACTGACATCTGCCATTACCGAAGTTCAGAATAATTTAACGGATTATCAGAAGCTGGTAAAAGAATTTCAGAAAAAAGTAGATAAATCCGATGCACAGATCAAAGAAATCAAGGAGTCTTTGGATCAGGTGGATGAGGCAGCAAAGGACAGCTCTTCTTCTTTAAAAGAAACTTCCGCATTGCTGGAAAAAAGTCAGACGGCACTTGGAAAATTTTATAAACAGTTCTCCAATGGGCTGACCGGCGGGGAAGTTTTTCTGGATGAAGTTTCGTCCTCGGCTTCTAAGAGTCTGAATAAGTTTGAGATAAAGGCAGATAAGGCAAATCTTGCGGTTGGGGAAAGTCTCGATACGATCACCCGGATCAATGAGAAAAATGCCCAGCTTCTCAAAGATCTGGAAAAGTTAAATCAGAATCTTGGAAAAGATACACAGTTATCAGCATCTGTCGGACAGGAAATCTCACAGCTGCAGACGCAGAGCATTTCTGCGCAGAAACTGGTAAATTCATTGAAAAGTGCAAATACCAGTATGCGGAAAGTGTTAAAGAATTCCAAAGATACGAGAAGTTCACTGGAAACGCTTGCAGAGGATAACCGTGAGAGTTTTCAGGACAGCAGGATCGATTTCAGCAAAAATATTTACCCGCAGCTGGACCAGTCACTGGAAGGTCTGGCGAATGTAAGCGGGGATCTGTCAACAACCTTACATAGCATAACATCCATGACAAAACAGATGAGAGAGCTGCTGGATCAGTTAAAATCTGCATTGCACAGCAGCTCCAAAGTACTTACGCAGACGGGCAATGTTATAGGTCAGGTGGATCAGAAACTGCAGAAAATTGTCACGGATCTGCAGACACTGCAGAATTCGGATATGTATCAGAATATCCTGTCACTGGAAAAGATTGATGCCAAAGACATTTCCGATTTTATGTCTTCTCCGGTAAATATAAAGACGGATGTCCTGTATGAGGTGGAAAATTACGGAACAGGAATGACCCCGTTTTATACAAACCTGGCACTCTGGGTAGGTGGACTGATACTGGTTTCTATTTTAAAACAGGAAGTAGACCGGGACAAAGAAGTGCCGGATTTTACACCGACAAGTGCGTATTTCGGGCGTATTCTGCTGTTCCTTATCATAGGACTGATTCAGGGAGCTATCGTATGTGCGGGAGATATCATTCTGCTGAAAGTACAGTGTCTGCATCCGGTAAAATTTATTCTTGCTGGAATGTTAACTTCCTTTGTTTATGTGAATCTGATCTTTGCACTGGCATCGACGTTTAAGCACATGGGAAAAGCACTGGCGGTTCTTCTGGTAATTTTACAGATTCCGGGTTCTTCCGGAACGTATCCGATTGAAATGATGCCGGAATTTTTCCAGAAACTTCATCCGCTGCTTCCGTTTTCTTATTCAATCAGCGCAATGCGGGAGTGTATTGCCGGATACTATCATCATACTTATAGAAGCAGCCTTGGAAAACTGTTGGTATTTTTACTGGTCGCATTGTTTATCGGGCTTGTACTCCGTCCGCTTCTGATGAATCTGAATCATCTGTTTGATGTCAGACTTGCAGAAACCGATCTGATGATCTGTGAGACGGATTCCAAAGGCAGGGATAATCCACAGCTGCAGCGGATTATGCAGGTGATTATGAAAGATGATGCGTGGAGAAAGAAATTAACAGAGAAAACACTCGCATTTGAAAAATATTATCCGGTCATGGTACGCTCCGGTTTTATCTGTATGATGGTCATACCACTCGTATTTCTGATTTTGATGTTTAGTCTGGAATCCAAACTGGTTTATCTGATTTTGTGGATCGTTTCTTTACTTGCACTGATACTGTATCTGCTGATTGTGGAATATCTACATGAAGAGATGAAAAAGAAATCTGTTTTGGGAGAGATGAGTTCCGAGGAACTGATGAAAATTTTGAAGGAGGAGAACAGCAAATGAAAAACATTCTGAAAATTTTCATCGACGACGTGAAACGGATTCGCAAAAATGTAATCGCAATGATTGTTGTCATCGGTGTCCTTGTCGTTCCGTGTCTGTATGCATGGTTTAATATTGCGGCAAGCTGGGATCCGTATAACAATACGGGAAATTTAAAGGTCGCGGTGGCAAGTGTGGATGAGGGATATACCGGAAGTCTGATTCCTCTTGAGATTAATGTAGGGGAACAGGTGATTTCCGCACTAAGGGAAAATACACAGATGGACTGGGTATTTACCAGCAAAGAAAAGGCAATGGAGGGGGTAAAATCCGGACAATATTATGCGGCGATTGTTGTTCCGGAGAAATTCAGTACCCAGATGATGAGTCTGTTTTCCGATCAGATTCAAAAGCCGGAAATTATTTACTATTCCAATGCCAAGGAAAATGCGATTGCACCAAAAGTGACCGACAAGGGTGCAACCGCGATCCAGAAACAGGTGAATCAGGTATTTATACAGACAATATCCGACACGGCAATGACGGTGTTTCAGTCGGTCTCTAATATGGCTGAGGCAAACGGAGCAGACCGGCTGGTGGATAATCTGATTCACAATCTTGAGGATGCATCGGATGACATGGATATGACTGCATCCACGCTGGAAACTTTTTCAGGGATTACGTCTTCTGCCCAGTCCCTGCTGAATACGTCTTCTGATTTTCTGAAAGAACTGAAAACAGAGTCTGCGGATGGAAAACAGATTCTGGAAAATTCCAAAAAGACGTTTACCGATATGAAAACGACAATAAGCAGTGCGACCGAGAGCGTGGGCAAAGCACTGAAAGCAGGCAAAAAGGTATATTCTGAAATAAACCTGCTTTTGGATCAGACGGTGGAAGATGGAATAAATGGCAGTGAGGATACGGTGGATACCCTTGTAAAAGCAGCAAAGACGGTGGATAAAAACATCAAGTCATTTACAACACTCCGGGATCATCTGATCAGGCTTTCGGAAAAACATCCGGAAACCGATTCCTCAATAGGGCCTATGATTGAAAAGATCAACCGTTCTATTGAAAAACAGGAAGAACTGCGGGATGATCTGACCGATACTGCGGCTTCCATGAAGAAGTCCACTACAGGTCTGATTTCTGACAAGAAAGCTTTGGATGCCCTTGTAAAAGAAAATCAGAAACGTCTGCAGCAGATCAGCAAAGAATATGAAAATGATGTAAAAGGAACTTTGCAGAAACTTGCAGATTCGGTCGGAGATACCTCTGCAGATCTTACAGGTCTGACGAAACAGATCAATGCAAGTGCAAAGGGTGTTTACACGTTAACGGACACTGCAGGATCGGATCTGTCAGAAATACAGACCTGTCTGGATGATTCCGGTAAACTTCTACGCAAATCTGCAAATAAAATAAAAAAGATTACGGATAAGCTCACGAAAGCAAAAGACAACGGGGATTATGCGGATCTGGAACATATGATCTATGATAATAAGTCCGGAGTCAGTGCTTTCCTGTCGGCACCGGTGGAACTGAATACGAAGAAAATTTATCCGATTGATAATTATGGTTCTTCCATGGCACCGTTTTATTCGACACTTTCTATCTGGATCGGCGGAATCGTGCTGGTTGCGATGTTAAAAGTGACCGTTTCCGAGGAAAGCATAAAAAAGATGGGGCTGAAAAATGTCAGAATTCATGAAATTTATCTTGGACGCTGGATCATATTTCTGATCCTTGGTCTGTTGCAGAGTACGCTGATTGCACTGGGGGATTTGTATTATCTTGGGATTCAGTGTGCGCATACGTTCCTGTTTTTATTTGGGTGCTGGTTTTCAAGTATAGTCTATGTCACGATCAGTTATACGCTGACGGTTTCATTTGGGGATATCGGAAAAGCAGGCAGTGTGGTTTTACTTGTTATGCAGGTTGCGGGAACCGGTGGAACTTTCCCGATTGAATGTGCTCCGAAATTTTTCCGGGTAGTGTATCCGCTTCTGCCGTTTACGCACAGTATGGCAGCCCTAAGGGAATCGGTTGGAGGCTGTTATGGAAATGATTACTGGATGGATCTGGCAAAACTTGGCATCTTTCTGGTGATTGCACTTTTTGTCGGACTTGTACTTCGCAAACCGATTATCCGGATGAATGAAGCATTCACCGAGCAGCTGGAGGAAACAAAAATAATTTAAGCAGGAAATGAGGGCAGAATTGTTTTATTTTTGCGCAGTAATGTGAAAGATAATTCTGCGAAAATGCCGTATAATGCAGGTATTCAAATATGAGAGAGGCAAGGAGGATACGGTATTGAATAAGGCATGGTGGAAAGAAGCGGTTGTATATCAGATTTATCCGCGGAGTTTTATGGATTCAAATGGAGACGGCATCGGAGATATCAACGGAATTACGGAGAAACTGGAGTATTTACAGGAGCTTGGGATTGACGTGATCTGGCTTTCTCCGGTGTACCAGTCACCGAACGATGATAACGGTTATGATATCAGCGATTATCAGGCGATCATGACAGAATTTGGAACGATGGAAGATTTTGACCGGATGTTAAGCCGTGCACATGAGCTCGGCATTAAGATCATGATGGATCTGGTTGTAAACCATACATCCGATGAGCACGCATGGTTTGTGGAGAGTAAAAAGAGTGTCGACAACCCATACCGTGATTTTTATATCTGGAGAAAAGGCAAAGAAGACGGATCGGAGCCAAACAACTGGGGCTCCTGTTTCAGTGGTTCCGCATGGAAATACGATCCGCAGACCGATATGTATTTCCTGCATTTGTTTTCCAAAAAACAGCCGGATTTAAACTGGGATAATCCAGATGTGCGGGAGCATGTGTTTGACATGATGAACTGGTGGTGTGAAAAAGGCATCGACGGATTCCGCATGGATGTGATCAGCCTGATCTCCAAACCGGAGGGGCTGCCGGACGGTGTGCCTGGAGAAAATGGTTACGCCGACAGCGGCTGTGCCAACGGTCCGCATGTGCATGAATATTTAAAAGAAATGAATAAAAAAGTACTTTCCCACTATAACCTGATCACGGTTGGAGAGGCTTCCGGTGTCACATTAGAGGAGGCAAAGAAGTATGCCAGTGCAGATGGCAGCGAGTTAAATATGGTCTTTCAGTTTGAGCATGTGGGAAGCGGACCGGAAGGAAACAATCGTTTTGGAAAGTGGGACAGCCACAAAATGTCACTGCCAGTATGGAAAAAGATTCTTTCAAAATGGCAGACTGGGCTGGAGGGAAAGGCATGGAACAGTTTATTTCTGGCAAATCATGACCAGCCGCGTTCGGTATCCTGGTTTGGAAATGACAGTGCCGAATACCGTGAGATTTCCGCAAAGATGCTTGCTACTTGCCTGCATATGATGCAGGGAACGCCTTATGTATATCAGGGTGAGGAACTTGGCATGTGCAATGCATATTTTGATAAACTCGAGGATTACCGGGATATTGAAAGTCTCAATGCTTATAAAGAACTGACAGAAACCTGCGGTGTTTCACATGAAGAAATGATGGGATATTTAAAGCGCATCAGCCGCGACAATGCCCGCACACCGATGCAGTGGGATGACAGTGCAAATGCTGGTTTTACCACAGGAACACCGTGGATCAAAGTAAACAGCAATTACAAAACGGTCAATGCAAAGCAGCAGACAACCGATCCGGATTCGGTATTTTCTTATTATAAAGAGCTGATCCGTCTGCGCCATGAAAACGATATTATCGTGTACGGAGAATACGAACTGTTAGAGCCGCAGAATGAAGAACTGTTTATCTACACAAGGACATGGAACAACGAACAGCTTATGGTTCTGTGTAATTTTACCGACAAAGATGTGGTCATTCCGGCAGCGGTGATGGCACAGATTCCGGCAGATGCACAGATACTTATCAGTAACCATGTGGGAAATTTAGAGGCAGTGCTCCGCCCGTATGAGGCAAGAGTTTACCGCTATAACGTAAAATAAAAATTGCAGGGGCAGCACTGGTTGCTGTCCTTGGGAGGAACGTATGGAAAAGAAATGGTGGATGGGAAAAGTTGCATACCAGATCTGACCGAAGAGTTTTGCAGACAGTAATGGAGACGGGATCGGAGACTTAGAAGAAATCATTGGAAAACTGGATTATTTAAAAGACCTTGGTTGGATATCATCTGGATTTCCCCGGTGTATCAGTCCCCGCTTGTCGATCAGGGATAGGATATTTCCGATTATTATGATATCAATCCGCTGTTCGGCGATATGCAGACCATGGATCGGTTGCTGGCAGAGGAAAAAATGCGCGGAATGTACATTATTATGGATCTGGTCGTCAACCACTGTTCGGATGAGCATATCTGGTTTCAGAAAGCCATGCAGGACCCGGATGGGGAATGCGGAAAGTATTTTTATATTGCGGAGAAAAAGGACGGAAAGCTGCCGTGCAACTGGCGGTCCTATTTTGGAGGAAGTGTCTGGGAGCCGATCCCGGGAACCGATAAATATTATCTGCACTCGTTCTACAAAAAACAGCCGGATCTGAACTGGGAAAATCCAAAGGTGTGGCAAAAAGGGACGCTGGGATTTAAACGAAGAAGTCACCGCTGAAATGTATAAAGAGGTTGTGTTTGACAGCCAGCTTCGCACGGGTGAAATCGGCTTTTTGTCCAACATCATTGAAAACCATGATGAACCGCGTGGTGTCAGCCGCTACATCCCAAAGGCAGATCTTTCGGACAAAAACAAAAAAGCACTTGCCGCCGTGTACTTTTTCCTGCGAGGGATTCCGTTTATCTATCAGGGGCAGGAGATCGGCATGGAAAACTGTGCATTTCCGGACATTGATGCCTATGATGATATCAGCACGCTGGATGATTACCGGGTGTGTCTGGATGCGGGCTGCACGAAGGAGCAGGCACTTGAACTGGCGCACCGGTTCAGCCGTGACAACGCGCGTACACCGGTACAGTGGAGCGATGATAAGTATGCCGGCTTTTCCACACAGGAACCGTGGCTGATGGTAAATCCTGATTATAAAGAGATCAATGTGAAAAAACAGGAAAAAGAGCCGGATTCGGAATTGGCATTTTTTAAATAGATGATCACACTTTATAAGGATGCGGCATATCATGACACGTTTACATTTGGTACATTTGCACCGTATGCGAGGGAGCAGAAAAAGCTGATCGCATACAGCTAGGGGCTTTTAACTATAGTTTTAAATACATTTTTTTAATAAATCAGAATCATTAAGTGCCAGATTGAGTAGATGACTGAGAATAGAAGGATAATCCGGTCCCAATGATTTTACTTTTTCTATATTTGCCGGGGAAATTTTTACAACAACACTGTCCATGCGGTGAAATTGTTGTAACATTTTTTCTGTCATTTCAGGACAGTCTTCATCAAAAATCACAGGCATTTTTTCAGCAGCTTCTAATTCCTGCAATTCTTCCGGAGTTAATTCCGGAGAAATATCAGACATTGAAATCTTCGCCATACAGATACCTCTCTTTCTCAGATTTTGTTGCTAAACGAGCGGAAATAATTCGGACAAGGTTATCTTGTTTAAACGTACATACAACAAATAAAACATTTCCGATTTTTCCAAGAATATTATAGCGTTCTTCTTGTGGATGTTCTTCATCGTATCGAATTAATTTATTATCATCAGCAAAAATTTTTACTGCAGTTTCAAAACGGATTCCATGTTTTTTAAAATTTATATCCGCTTTATTATCATCCCACTCAAAAACTGCATTTTTATAGTCGAAATCAAAAAATTCGTACATGCCTTCTCCTTGCGTAAAATATTCCCTCTTTCATTATATACAGAAATCATTATTTTAGCAACGAAAACGTAAAAAGGACACTTTTCTTTTCTAAAAAAGATGATATGATATTTTGAAAAAGAAAAGGAGCACATTTACATTATGAAACCAAGTTACCAGAAGACGATTTACGCTTGTTTCATCGGCTACATTGTGCAGGCAATCGTCAATAACTTTGTACCTCTTTTGTTTTTGACGTTTGAAAAGACCTATCGGATTCCGCTGAGCAGAATTACGATGCTGATTACCATCAATTTTGGCATCCAGCTTCTGGTGGATCTTCTTTCGGCAGGATTTGTCGATAAAATCGGATACCGGATATCGGTTGTGCTTGCGCACATCTTTGCGGCAGTGGGGTTGGCAGGACTTGTTTTTCTGCCGGATCTGTTGCCGGATCCGTTTGCCGGCCTTTTACTTGCCGTCTGTATTTATGCGCTGGGCGGCGGCCTGATTGAAGTGTTGATCAGCCCGATCGTAGAAAGCTGTCCGACCGACAATAAGGAAAAAGCCATGAGTCTTCTGCATTCATTTTACTGCTGGGGACATGTGGGTGTAGTGTTGCTGTCCACCATCTTTTTCTCGGTTTTCGGTATCGTCAACTGGAAAATACTTGCCTGTATCTGGGCACTTGTCCCGGTCTTAAATGCATGTCTGTTTGTCCGGACACCGATCGCACCGCTCATAGAAGAAGGGGAGACCGGAATGTCCATGGGCGAACTGTTTTGCAGCAAGGTGTTCTGGCTTATGATGCTTATGATGCTCTGTGCGGGGGCAAGCGAGCAGGCTGTCAGCCAGTGGGCATCTACGTTTGCGGAAAAAGGACTTGGCGTGACAAAGACGATCGGTGATCTGGCGGGGCCGATGCTGTTTGCGATTCTTATGGGAAGTTCGCGGGCATTTTACGGAAAAGCCGGGCACAGGATGGATCTGGACCGTTTTATGCTATGTAGCAGTGTGCTGTGCATCCTGTCCTATCTGCTGATTGTTTTTTCACCGCTTCCGGTATTTTCTCTTGTGGGATGCGGCATCTGCGGCTTATCTGTCGGAATTATGTGGCCGGGCACGTTCAGCAAGGCATCGTCCGCCCTGCGCAGAGGAGGCACTGCCATGTTTGCACTGCTGGCGCTGGCAGGAGATCTGGGATGTTCCGGCGGGCCAACGCTGGTAGGGGCGGTTGCCAGTGCGGCTTCCGACAATCTGAAGATTGGAATTCTTGTGGCAATCATCTTTCCGGTTGTCATGGCACTGGGGGTCTGCCTGTGTAAAAAGAAAAAGTATCCCGGGCTGGTGTAAATGGATGGGAAAACAGATTGACTTGTATGATTTTCGGGCGTAAAATCCCCTGTGGAAATACGAATTTTCACAGGGGATTATTTTATGGAAACCACAAACAGCAATTATTTCGGAACGGAAAAAATCAGCAGAATTCTGCTTAAAATTGCACCTCCGGTCATGCTCGCCCAGCTGATCCAGGCACTTTATAACATTGTAGACAGTTTATTTGTCGGAAAATATTCGGAGAGTGGACTGACGGCACTTTCCATTATTTATCCATTGCAGCTTCTTATGATTGCCATTGCTGTAGGAACGGGAGTCGGGATCAATACGGCAATGGCACATTATCTTGGTGTGCATGATGAGAAAAAAGCAAATGAATATGGAGGAATCGGAACACCGCTTACGCTGGTATTGTGGGTGCTTTTTGCGGCAGTCTGTTTCGTTTTTATGCCGGCATATGCAAGGATGTCTACGGATTCCGCGGAAGTCATAAAGGATGTGATTGTATACGGCCGGATCGTCTGTGTGTTCAGCATCGGACTGTTTACCGAAAGTATCTGGACAAAGATTTTACAGGCAAATGGGGACATGAAGACACCGATGATCGCACAGATCGCGGGGGCACTGGTTAATATCGCGCTGGACCCGTTATTTATTTTTGGACTGTTCGGGCTTCCGAAACTTGGGATTGCCGGAGCTGCCATCGCAACTGTTGTGGGACAGATTGTAGCGGCTCTTATTGTAATGAAAAAAGGGTTTCGCAAGTCTCCACCGCTTTCGGTGTATCCGCGGGATATCTGTTTTATTTATAAACTTGGAATTCCGAATATCCTTATGCAGTCGGCATATACCTTTTATATTCTCGGATTGAATCTGATTCTTGCAACCTTTTCCGATCAGGCGGTTACGGCACTGGGACTTTACTATAAGTGGCAGTCATTTTTCTTTATTCCGCTGGGGGCACTGCAGACCTGTATTGTGCCGGTGATCAGTTATAATTATGCATCGGGACGGATAGATCGCTGTAAGAAAACACTGTCCACTTCACTTGTGGGAGGAATGGGGCTGATGTTTATCGGAACGCTGGTTTTTAATCTGATTCCCGGACAGATGCTCCGTGTATTTACGAGTGATCCGCAGGTGATTGCAATCGGCACGGTCGGATTTCATTTTGTCGGAATCAGTTTTATCCCGATGGTCACTTCACTGATTTTTCCGGTGTTCTTTCAGGCAGTTGGTGCGGCGGTTAAAAGTTCACTTCTGACCGTTGTAAGGACCGTTGTGCTGTTTGTGCCGCTCGGGTATTTATTTTCCCGTCTGGGACTGAATGATTTCTGGTTTACATTTCCGGTGACGGAAGTCATCACCACGCTGGTCGGGGTGTTCTTTTACCGGCGGTTTATGGCACAACAGAAGTGAAGAGTAACGATTGTATTTAGACAGAAAAAATAAATTAAAAATGGTTGCGATTTTTATAGAAATAGCATATTATAATATCAACAGGACTCCCCACACCTCTCACGTAAGTGATGTGTCCCATGGGGAGACATTTTTATTTTGGGAGAAATAATAGTGGATATAAGCGATGGTGTACGGGAAAATCATAGTAAAGCGGGGCATGATTATCAAATTATAAAACAGCCGAAAACCTATGAACAGCAAGTGGAACTTAATACAAAGATTATATTTAAAGACAAAATATATGATATGAATACTATAGATGAAGTGAGCAGCAGATTGATTAGAGTGTTTAGTTAGAAATGGTAAAAATATGGAAGAATGTCAAAATATTTTAGAAATTAGAAATCTTAAAAAGAGTTATATGATTAATAAAGAAAACTCGCTGCAAGTTCTTAAAGGATTAAATATTTCAATTGGTAGCGGAGAAATGGTTGCTCTTATGGGAGCCTCGGGTTGTGGGAAAACAACACTGATAAACTTAATATGCGGGATTGATAAAGCCGATAGTGGCAGCATTATGATTGATCATGAAGAAATAACTAAAATGCGAAGGTCTAAAATGGCGGTATTTAGAAGAAATAATATTGGACTGATTTTTCAGGATTTTAATCTTTTGGAAAGTTTAAATGTGAAGGACAATATTTTATTGCCGCTTATTTTGGAGAATAGAATAGAAGACAGTGAAGAGAAATTGAAACAAATAGCTGAGGTTTTATCTATCGCAGACATTATGGGGAAGAGTGTAACAGATATTTCAGGAGGGCAGAAACAGCGTGTGGCAATAGCGAGGGCATTGATCAATACTCCTCAGATTATTTTAGCTGATGAGCCTACAGGAAATTTGGATTCAAAATCAACGGAAAATGTAATGGAGTATTTAGTTGATATAAATAGAAAATTTAAGATTACACTGGTTATGGTGACGCATGATTCTTATGCTGCATCTTTCTGTGATAAGGTAATTCTGCTCAAAGATGGTATACAATTTTTGGAAATAGAAAAGAATAACAAGAGTAATAGCACTTTTTTGAAAGATATTTATGAGCTTTTAAAGCGGATAGGAGGTGAATAAACAGATGGAAAAGATTCGTATTCTGTTGAAAATGATATGGTATAATCGTAAAAACTATATTTTATATTTAGTATGTAATATTTTTATCATAGCATTTTTTCAAGCATTTTTATCTATAGGGGAAAATGAATCTTTTATGTCTGCTGATAAAATTGATCCGATGATTTCAAGTAATATTTTTGCACCAACTGTCTTAACGGCACTATTTATGATACTTTTTGTGCCATATGTTTATGAGGCTTTTTTGAAGAGCAGAAAGCAGGAGTATGCAGTATTAATAACTCTTGGAGTGACGCAATATGAAGTAATTTGTAACATGTTGCTAGAATGTCTGATAATAAGCATCGTTAGCTTTTGCGCTGGAATTGTAACTGGAAGTGTTCTTTCAGTATTTTTTTTCTTTTATCTTCACAATGTGATTGGTTTGCGTTCTATGAAATGGACGCTGCATCTTGGAGCTTATGTGTCAGTAGGAAAAGTATATGCTTTGGTAGTTATTATTATTTTGCTTTTGAACATAGTTAGGTTTTTACACGCAGAAATTCTTGAGTTATTCAATGCAAGATATAAGGAAGAAAAAGGAAAAAAGGGATCTAATATATTCTTGCTATTGGGAATATTGCTTATAATAGTTGCTGTTATAGTTATGTTATATGCTTATAATTTCGAAAAAACATATATATGGTTTATCAGCACAGGAATTATTATTACCGGCATAGGAATAATGTTGGCTAATTTTGACTGCATCTTTATGAAAATTCGAAGTGTTAAGTGGAAAATTAGTTTGTCATTCGTATTACAGTACATAAAATCATGGAGAATGGTAAGTTTTATTGCAGCAATTCTGTTTATTTCTGCGATATTTTTTACAGCACATTGTGGAGTAACATACCAAAATTTTACGAGAAATGCACTTACGTATTCGCCGTATGATCTATTCTATGTGCAGTATAATGATATCAACAATATGGAACAGAAAGAAATTATGCAAACGTTAGATAAATATGACATAACAATCACGGAAGAAAAACGGTTGGGGCTGTTGAGAAATAGCTTTTGTAATATCATATCTGCAGATGATGTTAATAAAAAATATGGATGTACTTATGAAGTGGAACCAGGTTACTTTATACAATTATTCCAGTTTGATATAAATGATGGATATGAACATGATTTTCAAGCAAATAAGCAGATAACTATTGGGCTTGGTAATCATGAAAAAATGCATTTGAAATTGCAAGGAAAGTCAAATAAAATATTAATGAATTCATGCCGTAGTCTGGCTGATATAACTTTGATTGTAAATGAACAGGATTTTATGAAAATCAGGAATCATTCAAATGACTGTATCTATGAAAATGCTGTTATGTTTAATTTTAGCCAATGGAAAGATTCGGGCAACGCAATGCAAGAATTACAGGAAAAAATGAGTAGAATGAATGAGTTACCTATGGAAGATCAATCCGCGTACATGCTATCATCGAAAATCGAAACTTATAGTGTTGCAAAGCAGTCATCTGAGGTTTTAACTTTTCTATTGCTTTTTGTTGATATATTGTTTTTGGTGGCCGCCAATATATGTATATTTTACAAAATAAAATCTGAACTGAAAGAAGAAAAACATATCATTTACAAGTTGTATAGGGTGGGCATAACAGACCAAGAACTTTGGAAGATATTGTTTGAAAAAAATATATGCTATTATTTTGTTTCTTTGATAATAGCTATATTTATTGGGGTATTTTATAGTTATAGTGTGAATGCCATATACGATTATGGAAAAATAGGCATTATATGTGGAATGGGCGTATCTGGTATCATAATGTTTATGCAATTTGTGGTGATTTGGGAAATTACAAAGTTTGAAACAAAGAGGTAGTGAGTAGAAAGTTGTATGGCAAACTCCAGGAGAGCAATTCTGCCCGGTGCCAATAGTATGATATTTGGCGGGATAAATCCACATAAAAACACATTGACTTGTATGATTTTCGGGCGTAAAATCCCCTGTGGAATACGAAGTTTCACAGGGGATTATTTTATGGAAACCACAAACAGCAATTATTTCGGAACGGAAAAAATCAGCAGAATTCTGCTTAATATTATAAGTGGCAGTCGTTTTTTTTTATTCCGCTGGGGGCACTGCAGACCTGTATTGTGCCGGTGATCAGTTATAATTATGCATCGGGACGGATAGATCGCTGTAAGAAAACACTGTCCACTTCACTTGTGGGAGGAATGGGGCTGATGTTTATCGGAACGCTGGTTTTTAATCTGATTCCCGGACAGATGCTCCGTGTATTTACGAGTGATCCGCAGGTGATTGCAATCGGCACGGTCGGATTTCATTTTGTCGGAATCAGTTTTATCCCGATGGTCACTTCACTGATTTTTCCGGTGTTCTTTCAGGCAGTTGGTGCGGCGGTTAAAAGTTCACTTCTGACCGTTGTAAGGACCGTTGTGCTGTTTGTGCCGCTCGGGTATTTATTTTCCCGTCTGGGACTGAATGATTTCTGGTTTACATTTCCGGTGACGGAAGTCATCACCACGCTGGTCGGGGTGTTCTTTTACCGGCGATTTATGGCACAACAGAAGTGAAAAGACGTTTGGTACTAGACAGGAACTGCCGAATTCATTACAATGGAACTAAATCGGAATAGTTGTATATTTATTTTAACATGGAGGAAGAAAAAATGGAAATTGTTTGCTTGGACTTAGAAGGTGTACTGGTACCGGAAATCTGGATCGCATTTGCAGAAGAGACCGGCATTCCGGAATTAAAGAGAACAACCAGGGATGAGCCGGATTATGATAAGCTTATGAAATACCGTATCGGAATTTTAAAGGAGCACGGTCTTGGACTCAAAGAGATTCAGGAGACCATCGCAAAGATCGATCCGATTCCGGGCGCAAAGGAATTTTTGGATAAACTGCGTGCCATGACACAGGTGATTATCATCAGTGATACGTTTTCCCAGTTTGCAGGTCCGCTTATGAAAAAACTCGGATACCCGACAATTTTCTGCAACTCGCTTGAAGTTGCCGATAACGGAGAGATCACAGGCTTTAAGATGCGCTGTGAGAAGTCCAAGTACACAACCGTCAAGGCATTACAGTCCATCGGTTATGATACCATCGCTAGCGGAGACAGTCACAATGATCTTGGCATGATCCAGGCCAGCAAGGCGGGGTTCTTATTTAAGAGTACCGATGCGATCAAGGCTGAGTATCCGGATATTCCTGCATACGAGACGTACGATGAGCTGTTTGCAGCAATCAAAAAAGTGATTGAAGGATAATTTGTCGGAGATGAAAACAAAGAAGGAAGCTGTTGCATGAATGCACAGCTTCTTTTTTGTTGTATCGTTTTTTACAATACATGTGTTGGGAGAGAGGGTATGATAAGGACAAGTTAAGAAAAGTAATTGGTTCTTGGAAAAAACATAATGGAGGGCGATACCCCTTACGGGGCACCGCAGTAGACAAAGGCGTCTATGAGAAATCATAGGTGTCTTTTTGATTTTCACGGAAACCATACATGATTACACATAGAAAGGAAGGAGCTATATGAGCAGCAGAATTTCAGAACATCCAATCCTTGGAGAACAGCAGAAAGGGAAACTGGTTACATTCACCTATGACGGTAAAGAATTACAGGGATACGAAGGAGAGCCAATTGCCGCAGCATTAAAAGCCGCAGGCGTGATGGTTCACCGTTATACCAAAAAGGAACACAAACCGAGAGGAATCTTCTGTGCGATCGGAAGATGCACCGACTGCGTGATGGTCGTGGATGGAAAACCAAATGTCCGCACCTGCATGACACCGCTTGCAGAGGGCATGAAAGTCCAGACACAGTACGGCGTATCGGATAAACCGTTTGAAGAACAGTAGAGGGGAGTGAGTAATATGAAGCGTTATGATCTGATTATCGTAGGAGCCGGTCCATCCGGATTGTCTGCAGCAGTTGAGGCAGCAAAGCGGGGACTGAAAGTTGTAGTATTTGATGAAAATGAAAAGCCGGGTGGACAGCTGTTTAAGCAGATCCATAAATTCTTTGGATCAAAGGAACATAAGGCAAAAGTCAGAGGTTTTGTGATCGGGCAGCAGCTGTTGCAGGAAGCAGCGGATGCCGGTGTGGAAGTTGTGCTGAATGCAACCGTTATCGGTATGTATCTGGATAAAGAAATTGTGGTAAGGATCAAAGATGAGGTTCATCACTACAAAGGAGATTCCATTATCATTGCTACAGGAGCCGCAGAAAATATGGTTACCTTTGAGGGCTGGAATCTTCCGGGAGTCATCGGCGCAGGAGCCGCACAGACGATGATGAATCTGCACGGGGTAAAACCGGGAAACAAAATTCTGATGCTTGGTTCCGGAAATGTCGGTCTGGTCGTATCTTTCCAGCTGATGCAGTGCGGCTGTGATGTGGTTGCACTGGTTGATGCAGCACCCCGTGTCGGTGGGTACGGAGTCCATGCAGCAAAGGTTGCACGAACCGGTGTTCCATTTTATCTTTCCCATACTATTGTAAAAGCAGAGGGAGAGGAGTATGTGACCGGTGTTACGATTGCAGAAGTGGATGACCACTTCCAGTTTATTCTGGGAACCGAAAAGCATTTCGATGTGGATACGATCTGCCTGGCAGTCGGACTTTCTCCTATGTCGCAGCTGTTGAAAATGGCGGGCTGCGAGATGGAAGACAATCCAAAGCGTGGCGGACAGGTTCCGATCTGTGATGAATATGGCGAAACTTCGATCAAGGGCATTTTCGTAGCAGGCGATGTATCAGGGATCGAGGAAGCCAGCTCTGCCATGATTGAGGGACGTATCGCAGGAATCGCAGCTGCCCATTACCTGGGATATATGGATGAGGAAGAATTAAAGACAAAGGCAAAAGAACAGGAGGATGCACTTGACGGACTGCGTCAGGGCATGTTTGCTCCAAAGAATCGTGGAAAACTTATCGAGAAGACAGAAGAAGGAATCGATATTTCTATGAATCTTCTGAAAAAAGGATATGTTGCAGATGATGAAATCGAACGCTTCCCGGGCGTGACACACAAAGTCGGGGTTCATCCGGTGATGGAATGTACACAGAATATTCCGTGTAACCCATGTCAGGATGCATGCCCGAAGCATTGCATCAGGATTGGAGAAAATATTACCTCCCTTCCGGTGGTAGATCCGGATGTGGATTGTATCGGATGCGGTATGTGCGTGGCATCCTGCTCCGGACAGGCAATCTTCTTAGTCGATGAAACGTATGAGCCGGGATTTGCAACCGTGACGCTTCCATATGAATTCCTTCCACTTCCGGAAAAAGGAGAAAAGGGATACGGAATGAGCCGGAGCGGTGAAAAAATCTGTGAGGCGGAAGTGGTATCCGTCAGGACATCGAAGGCATTTGACCACACGAATCTGCTGACGATTAAGGTGCCGGCAGATATGGCAATGAAGGCCAGATTTTATCGTAAGGCAGAAGCCTGATTCACAGAGGAGGAAAAAATTATGCATGAGATTAATGATAGATCAAGAGATATCGGACCTTTCGTACCGGGACCGGATGACGATATGATCATCTGCCGGTGCGAGGAAGTAACCAAAGGGGAAATTCGCAAAGCGGTGCACGATGGAATGTTCACACTGACGGAGATCCGCCGGTATTTAAGAACCGGCATGGGACTCTGTCAGGGACAGACCTGTGCAAAGCTGGTCAAAGGAATCGTGGCAAGAGAACTGAACGTATCCCCGGCAGAACTGGAACCGGCAACATCCCGGGCACCGATGCGTCCGATCGAGATGCGCGTGTTTGCGGCAGAGGCAAAGGAGGGCGAGGAAGATGAAGAATAATGCGGAAGTAGTAATTATCGGTGGTGGAATCATCGGATGCGCAACAGCTTATTATCTGGCAAAAGAAGGGGTTTCCGTGATCGTACTCGAAAAAAGCGATCATATCGGAAACGGTGGTTCCTCAAGAAACGGAGGCGGTGTAAGACAGTCCGGACGTGATCCGAGAGAACTTCCGCTTGCCATGTATGCCGTGGAACACATGTGGCCGGCACTGTCCGAAGAACTCGGTGTGGATGTGGAATACCATAAAGAAGGAAACCTTCGTCTCGGAAAGACAGCAAAGCACAAAGAAATCTTACAGGGACTGACGGACCGTGCCGTTGCACTGGGACTGGATGTGCGGATGATCGATGGAAAAGAAGTGCGTGAGATCAACCCATACTTAAGCGATGAGATTACGGTTGCCAGCTGGTGCCCGACCGACGGACATGCCAATCCGCTCGTTGCAACCCTCGGTTTTTACAAGAGAGCCAGAGAGCTTGGCGCAGAGTTTATCACGGGTGAGGATGTGCTCGAGATCCAGAAGATCAAAGGAAAAGCCAGACGTGTAGTAACAGAAAAAAATGTGTATGAAGGAGAAACCATCGTACTGGCATCCGGATACGAAAGCCGACCGATTGCAGCGAGTGTCGGCATCGACATCCCGATGCGCAAAGAGCTGATCGAGGCACTGGTTACGGAGGCAGAGCCAAAAATGTTTCCACAGATGCTTGGTACCGCAGATGCGGATTTCTACGGCCATCAGACGAATCATGGATCTTTTGTATTTGGTGGTGCTTCCGGATTTGAGGCAGAAAATCGTGACAACGGACATATGATTACTTCAAGTATCACTGCTCCGTGCATCTGCCGGGGAATTATGAAATACATTCCAAAACTTGCCGATGCAAAGATTGTCCGTACCTGGGCTGGATATGAAGATCTGTGTGCGGACGGAGTACCGGTACTCGGACCGGTTAAAGAAGTGCCGGGACTGCTGTTAGCCTGTGCTTTTACCGGACACGGATTTGGAATTTCACCGATTGTCGGAAAACTGTTATCCGAACTGGCCATGGGAAAAGAAACCACACTGGATCTGCATGAACTGCGGTATGACCGGTTTCAGGCAGTGATCTAAGATAGCAGGATCGTTGTATAAAAAAGAATACAAGAGTAGCAATCAAAAAGATAGTATGGTATATTATAAGCACGAATAAGTAGCAAAGGCGCTATAGTAGGTGATACTATGGCGTCTTTTTTGTTTATTTGCTTTGATATTCCATACCTCTGAAAACATAAGGAGGAAATGCATATGGATACCAGGATTAAATTTTTATATTTGAGTGAACCGGATATGATCAAAGCCGGAGTAAAGAACATGGATCAGTGTGTGGAGGCAATGGAAGATCTGCTGGTTACATTGAACAAAGGCGATTATGTGATGGCCGGAGTCAACCATAATTCCCACGGTGCACAGGTCATTTTTCCAGATGATCCGCAGTTTGAGGGAATGCCGAAAAATGCAGACGACCGCCGGTTTATGGCGATGCCGGCGTATCTTGGAGGAAAATACCAGATGGCCGGAATGAAGTGGTATGGAAGTAACTGTGAGAATAAAGCTTCCGGTCTGCCGCGTTCCATTCTGATGATGATGTTGAACGATAAAGATACCGGGGCGCCACTGGCACTGATGTCTGCAAATCTTGTCAGCTGTTACCGTACCGGAGCAATTCCAGGAGTCGGGGCAAAATATCTGGCAGGAAAAGATTCCGAAACGGTTACTATTATCGGACCGGGTGTTATGGGAAGAACCTGTCTGCTGGCTTTTTTAAGCGTCTGCCCGAAGATTACTACGGTAAAAGTGAAAGGAAGAGGACTGCGTTCCCTGCATGCATTTGAAGAGTTCGTAAAGAAGGAATGTCCGCAGATTCAGCAGGTCATCGTATGTGATTCGATGGAAGAGGCCGTAAAAGACAGTGACATCATCTGTGTGACTTCCACCGCACCGGTAAAAGAAATCGATTTCCCATATATCGCAGAAGACTGGGTCAAAAAAGGTGCACTCATCTGTCTGCCATCGGCTGCACGGTTTGATGATGATTTTCTGATCAACCGCTGCAAGAAAGTGGTGGATAACTATAAACTGTATGAAGCCTGGGCAGAGGAATTTCCGTATCCGAGTTATGAGATGGTACAGATCATAGGTTCCAAGTTTACGGATTATCTGCACGAAGGACGGATTCAGCGGGAAGATATTGTAGATATTGCCGATATCATTAATAAAAAGCATCCGGGACGGGAGAGTGATGATGAGATCATTGTATACTCGGTAGGCGGTATGCCTGTTGAGGACATTGCCTGGGGCGGTACCGTATACCGCAATGCTTTAAAAGAAGGTATCGGCGTGGAACTGCCTTTATGGGATCAGCCGGATATGGCATAAAAGGTACGCCTTTTTAAGTACTTTTTGCCGGGCGGTCCTGGCAGAGGTTTAAGTACAAGGGGCGAAAGAAAATGAAAAACGTCATGCCAATGCAGCCGTATCTGGTGCTGGATACAGATGATTATGAGGTAAAAAAAGAAATGAAATCCGGAATCTCCCACTTTTATGAATTTTCCAAAAAGAAGAGTTTAAAGGAAGAGATGAAAGCGGTGCCGGATGGCAGCGTGGACCTGTTGTTTGGAATCGGAGAGCAGGATGTCAAGACGTATATTGGCGGAACGGTTCTTGCCGCAAAAGGCTGGGAGTTTGAGGACGGACGTTCATATTTTGGGGTCCGTTTTCAGCCGGGAAGCTGTATTCTGCCGGAAGAACTTTCCATCCGGGATCTGGTTAACAAAGATCTCGAGATTGATGGCAATCTGTTTGGAGATCACCTGACCGAAAAACTTGCCGGGAGTAAAAATATTTCGGAGCGTGTCAATGTATTTACGACGGAATATGCAAAACTGCGTGGAAAAGAACTGGCGGATGGCATACAAAAGCTGGAAAATTATCTCAGGGAGAGAATTTATGATACCGATGGATGCATTTGTATCCGGCAGCTGGCAGAGGAAACCGGATATTCGGAATGTTATATCCGGCGTGTTTTTCAGCAGGTGCATGGAATTTCGCCAAAGAATTTTGAACGGTTTGTCCGGTTTCAGAAGCTGCTGCATGTCATAAATAAAATGCCGGAGAGGATCCGGCTGGATGCACTGGCGCAGCAGTGCGGATATTATGACGAAGCACATATGATCAAAGATTTTAAACAGTATGCCGGGATTACCCCACAGGGTTATGAGCGGCTCATTACAGGAACAAAGATTCCGGAACTGGAATTGTAAAGAGCATTATACCAAGGAGGAAAGACCATGAGTTTGTCAAGAATTGAAGTAATTACAGGCATGTCAAAATTTTCCAGCTTAAAAGCAGCACTCAGCAAAGCCGGTGTGCGGGGAATGACCGTGATGCAGGTACTTGGATGCGGTGTGGAAAAAGGAACCAGAGAGTATGAAGTGGATGAGCTTGAAGAGATGGAACTGCTTCCAAAACAGCAGATCAATATTGTTGTGGAAACGGAGCGTGTGAATTCCATCGTAGAGATCATCAAGGAACAGCTGTATACCGGTCACATCGGAGATGGAAAGATCTTTATCTATAAACTGGATAATGTCATCCGCGTCCGCACCGGTGATGAGGGCGAAAAAGCGTTGTAAGGGATGGGGGTCTGTTTATGGAAGAAAAGAAGTTAGGACTCAAAAGTGTTATTTCTGTTTCTGTAGGACTTGTCATTGCAACGAGTTGTCTGGTTTCACTCGGACAGGGCGCAGGGACGATAGGCGTGACCTTTATTTTTGCCATGGTAATTGCCTGTCTGTTTAACATGACAACCATTGCATCCCTGTCGGAACTCAATGCCCTGATGCCGAATACGACCGGGGGACTGGCACAGTATACGCTTGCCTGCCTGGGACCGTTTCCGACGATGATTTCCATGGTGGGAGGTTACCTGTTCTGCAATGTATTGTCTTCCGGTGTGGAAGCCTCAATTTTTGCATATGCCATGGGAGAAATTTTTCATCTGCCGATTCCAAACTTTTCCTATACTGTTCTGGTGACAGTCATTCTTCTGATTGCCAATTTAAAGGGTGTGGATATGTTTGCAAAGATTCAGGATGCAGTGGCATATCTGATGGTCGGATCAATGGTGATTATGGGTGTCATCGGTATGCTGGGGCTTGGTACTGGGAAAAAGATAAGCCAGCCGATGGTTCTTTCCGCAGACTGGAAAACGATTGTTTCCATGACCGCAGTTGCATTCTGGCTGTTTATCGGTGCAGAATATGTGATTCCGATTTCGAAGGATGTCAAAAATGCCAAGCGGAATGTACCGCTTGGTATGTTTCTTGGGCTGGGACTGATCTGTGTTGTGCAGTCGATTCTGGTGTTCGGATTTCACAATTATACCCCATGGGACAAGCTGGCAGATTCTGCAGCCCCGCATCTGCTGTACGGGGAAAATCTTCTGGGAAATGTCGGAAAAATATGGATGGCTTTTGTGGCGGCGCTGGCACTGATCAGTTCCCAGAACTCTGCGATCAACGGGCTGGCAAGTATCTGTCAGGGAATGGCAAAAATGAATATGATGCCGCGCTGCTTTAAAAAACTGAACAAAAACAATGTGCCGTTTGTCGGTGTGTGGTTCATCAGTATTCTGATTCTTGTATTTGCATTTATCAGCAGTGATTCCTCAGATGCAATTTCCTTTTTTATTCTGGTGGGATCAGTATTCTGGATGGTGTCCTATATTTTTGCACATATTGATGTGCTGGTGCTGCGGCACCGTCTTCCGAAAGCTCCGAGAAGTTTTAAGGTTCCGTTTGGACCGGTGCTTCCGCTTATCGGAATTGCGGGTACTATTTTTATGATTTGTAACATTTCAACAGACCCGGTGGAACGCAATGCGATTCTATTTTTATCTGCTGCAGTATTTTTTGCACTGGGTGTATATTCCTTCTTCTGGATTCGGTTTAAAATGAAGATGCCGGTTTTTAAAAGTGTTCCGGTGGAAAAAGTTATGGCAATGGAACACGATATGTATGATACGATTCGCAGACGCCGGGGAATCTGGCGATAAAAAGGAAAAAGACGTTTTTTGTGGGCTTTGTCTGCAAAAGACGTCTTTTTTGTATGGATATAAAGTAATAAAAGAAAAAATCACCAAAAAACAATGCAAAATATTAGCTAAATTTAAGCTGATAAAATATTGAAATTAAGTATTTTTAATGATAAAATTTATTAGAAAATAAATGGAAAGTACCAGAGAAGAATGAAGGAGGAGTACAGAATATGAAGATGAGACTCGTACAGAGCATTAAAGGAAAAATCCTTTTAATGGGCGGAGTTGCAATTGCAGCATCTGTGATTTTGGGAAGTGGCGGAATTACCGCGTTAAATAAGAACAGCCGGAACAATGAGGTATTAAAAGAAATTAATGCCATTAATGTGGCACAGAGTGAGAATCAGAGTCTGGAAACTTCTTATCTTTACTTTCTGGATGATTCCTACCTCGAAAAAATTGTAAAGAATTTATCCGATATGGAAAATGACAGCAAGGCGGCCAAAAAATCTGCCTCCATTCTGGAGAAGAAGAAACTGGATACGGTGGCAGAAACCATCGGAGAGTGCAAGGATAATTATTCACAGATCCGTGAACTGGCATCACAGAGAGGTTACACTTCGGATGTGGGAGAATATCAGAAATTCATTGCCAATGATGAGGATCTTGCAAATACATTTGCTGCTGTCAAAGATGATCAGTCCTGGCTGGATGGCAGCTGGTCATCCATCAGCGGCGGTGGACAGACAATCAAAATTGACGGAAAAACATATACAAAGTTTGTTTATAAGGGAAAAATTCCGGAAGGCGGAAAGAGAGATTATCTCGTTGCCAGAATCGGTGGTAACGGTGCAGGATATGCGGGAAAAGTATATTTTAGTAACATCAGTTTTCAAAAAGGCAGTAAAAAAGAAAAAATAGATCTTTCCAAAGTAACGGATGAGGATATTTCCGGTTCTTACGGTGATGCATTAAAAGATCAGAAAATCACTGATTTTAATAAAGGAAAAGCAATTTATTTCAACAGTAAGTTTACGGCATCCAATGCAAAGTGGGAAGAAGTATCGATTAAGCTTCCGATTACTTCCTACGCGATGCAGGATTACAGTACCGTTACGTTTGAAGCTTATCTCGAAAAGGGAAACTATGCGGAATTGTCTCTTGCTGCAGCGTTTTCGGACAAATATGATTTCAGCGGAACATTTGCTTTCATCAACGATAATTTTGCGACATACAGCAAACATGTTATGGAAGGAAATGATGTGGCGGATGAAGCCAAAGCACTGGAAGCCCAGTTCAAAGAGATGACAGATAATATTCCACTGTATATTTTTGATAAGGGACAGCAGAGTGATGTGAGCAGCAAGCTGGCAGACAAGCAGTCTCAGTTTGAAGCAATGAACAAGGTGGACGAGCAGGTTCTGAAGCTGAAAAAAGAAAATATTACGCTGGCAGATAATTTGACAAAGACAACAGCCACGGTACAGAAAGAAGTGGAAAAAGATACCAGTGCATCCAGAACGAGACTGACAGCAATTATGATTTTTGTGCTGTTTTTAAGTGCAGGTATTCTGATTATGCTGACACTGCTGATCAGCCGAACCATGAATGAGAGTATCAAAAACTTTAAAAATACATTGCAGCAGATGACAGAAGGAAACCTGACCGTTCGTGCCGCAGCAAACGGCAAGGATGAGTTCTCAGCGTTTGGTGCGTATGTCAATCAGTTCCTGGAAAGACTTTCTGAGGTGATCAAATCCGCACAGAAAATTTCCAAGCACGTAAAGAAATCCGGAAACGAACTGGATGTAATGGCAAAGAACAGTAATATGACATCCGGAGAAATCGGAAGCGCGGTAGAGGAAATTTCAAAGGGAGCGACCAATCAGGCCAGTGAGGTAGATGTAGCATCGACACAGATTTCAAAAATGGGAGATGTTTTTGCGGAGATCGTAGCAGATGTAGACCAGCTTGGAGAGATGGCTGAGCAGATGCAGCAGGTAAGTGTGGAATCCACACAGTTTATGGAGGAACTCGGAAGTGCCAACAGTCGTACAACGGAAGCTTTTGCGCAGGTGGCACAGCAGACACATACCACAAATGAATCGGTGCAGAAGATCCGTGAAGCGACGGAACTGATTACTTCCATTGCAAGCCAGACCAACCTGCTTTCCCTGAATGCAAGCATTGAGGCAGCAAGAGCCGGAGAGGCAGGAAAGGGATTTGCGGTAGTTGCAAGTGAGATTCAGAAGCTTGCAGAGCAGTCAAGTTCTTCGGCAGATATTATCAACGGAATTATTGAAGAACTGGCAAATGAAGCAGAACAGACCGTCAGCATTGTAGACGAAGTGACGGAGATCATGCAGAACCAGCAGGAAAAACTTGCAAGTACACAGGAACATTTCCGTACACTCGGAGATGGAATCCAAAAGTCCAGTGAAGAGACTGCTCATATCAAGTCCAGCACAGGTATCTGCGATGATGCCCGCAATAAGGTAGAAGAAGTAATTGTCAGTCTGTCTTCCATTTCCGAGGAAAATGCGGCATCTACAGAGGAAACAACCGCTTCCATGACGGAACTGAATCAGACGATTGAGCAGCTGGTTGAAAAAGCAAAAGAGTTAAATGAGATGGCAGACAGTCTGGCGGGAGATCTGAAATTCTTCCAGATTTAGCGGTTGACAAATACAGATAAAAGGATTAAAGTATAGCAATAAGAGAACAAACCGATGAGAAAGAGGAGTAGACTTATCTGGATATCCCAGAGAGCTGCAGGTGGTGCGATGCAGTATGGAAGGATTTGTTGAATGGACTTTTGAGGGCGACCTGAAAAGGAGCAGATCGCATGGATTCCGTTATGCGGAGGCGATTAATGCAGGAAACATATTTTTGATATGGTTTATTGAGTAGGTGTCGCCGGGAACCGAACCCGTTACCAATTCGGCGCATATGAAGGTATGTGACAGAGCGGACAGATGACTGTCAATTTGAGTGGTACCGCGATAAGAAAGCAAAGGCTTTATTACCGTCTCAGGATTTATTTCCTGAGACGGTTTTTTGATTTTCAGAGTCAGAAAAGCCGGGAAAGGTTTGTTTCTGAAGTTAGTTAGTCAGAAAAAGAAAGCGAGGAAAAGATTATGAAAAAGAAAGTATTAGCAATGGTTTTGACAGCCGTATGTGCAATGGGACTTATGGCAGGATGCGGAAACAGTGGAAATGCAGCTACAGGAACACAGAATGCAGCGACAGAGAGTGGTTATAAAGTGGGAATTTCCCAGTTTGCGGAGCATGGATCTTTGGATAATTGCCGCGAAGGATTTCTGGAAGGATTAAAAGAAGAAGGCATTGAGGAAGGCAAAAACCTGACGGTGGATTATCAGAATGCACAGACCGATACCGGTACGGCAAGCACGATTGCTGACAGCTTTGTATCTGCAAAGGATGATCTGATCTGTGCAATTGCAACACCTTGTGCAGCCAGCGCATACAACTCTACCATGAATACGGACATTCCGGTTGTTTATACTGCAGTGTCTGATCCGGTTTCTGCCGGCCTGGCAAACGAAGATGGTTCCAGCATTGGAAATATCACAGGATCTTCTGATATCCTTCCGGTGGAGGAACAGCTGAAAATGATCCGTGCGATGCTTCCGGATGCAAAGAAGATCGGCATCCTTTATACCACAAGTGAGGCAAATTCCTGCAGCACCATCGAAGAATACAAAAAGCTGGCAGGCAATTATAACTTTGAGATTGTTGACACGGGTATCAATACCTCCGCAGATATTGAGATTGCAGCAACGGATCTGGTTGGCAAGGTAGATTGTCTGTGTAACCTGACCGATAATACGGTAGTAAATGCGTTACAGACGGTTCTTGATAAGGCAAACAGTGCAAAGATCCCGGTATTTGGAAGCGAGATCGAGCAGGTAAAATCCGGATGTGTTGCATCCATGGGAATTGATTATTATCAGCTTGGAATTGAAACCGGAAAGATGGCAGCAAAGATCTTAAAGGGAGAAGCAAAGGCTTCTGACACTCCATACATTACAGCATCAAAAGCAGAGCTGTACGTCAATACAGCAGCCGCTGATAAAATTGGCATGAAGCTGGACGAATCCTACATCAAAGATGCTGCACAGACATTTGATGAGATTACAGTAGAGTAAGTTATAAAGTTATAAAGGGGTATGACATGACATTAGTATTAAGCGTTTTGGAGCAGGGTATGATCTATGCGATTATGGCCCTCGGCATTTATATCACGTACACGATTCTGGATTTTCCGGATCTGACGGTAGATGGGAGTTTCCCTCTTGGGGCGGCACTTTCTGCGGTGCTGATCTCCAAAGGGATGAATCCGGTTCTGACACTGGTGATCGCATTTGCGGCAGGTGCTGTGGCAGGTACTTTAACCGGACTGATTCATGTAAAATTAAAAGTCCGGGATCTGCTGTCCGGTATTATTATGATGACAGCTCTTTATACGGTAAATCTTCGGATTGCAGGACGCGCAAATCTTCCGATTTATAATATGACAACGTTGTTTGACAATGCATTGGTAAAGAAGGTATTTTCCGGTGCGCTGGCACCATTTGCCAATACCATTATTATCCTGATTATTACACTGATCATGAAATTTTTACTGGACTGGTATATGAATACCAAGTCCGGTTATCTGCTTCGTGCGGTTGGTGATAACGAAACGATCGTGACATCTATGGGCGTGGACAAAGGTGTAATTAAAATCATTGGCCTTGCGATTGCAAACGGTCTGGTGACATTAAGCGGATGTATTTTTGCACAGCAGCAGCGGTATTTTGATATTTCGATGGGAACCGGAACGATGGTGATCGGTCTTGCGAGCGTTATCATCGGTATCAGTCTGTTAAAAAAGGTGACATTTATCCGTGTGACGACGAGCGTCGTGATCGGCTCGATTGTGTACAAAGCCTGTGTGGCAATTGCCATCCGGCTTGGTATGCCGTCCTCTGATTTGAAACTGATTACGGCAGTGTTATTCCTTGTGATCCTTGTACTTGGCATGGATCGCAAAAAGAGAAAGAAGGTGGCGTAAATGCTGGAATTACAGCACATTCACAAAATGTATAATCCCGGCACGATCAATGAGATCTGCCTGTTTGATGATTTTAACCTGACCATCGAGGACGGACAGTTTGTTTCTGTTGTCGGAAGTAACGGTTCCGGAAAGACTTCCATGCTTAATATCATCTGTGGAAGTATTCCGGTGGACGGTGGTAAGATTATGGTAAACGGCGTGGATATTACAAAGAAAAAAGATTTTATCCGCCACCAGAGTATTGGACGGGTATTTCAGGACCCATCGAAGGGAACCTGCCCGTCCATGACGATTCTGGAGAATCTGGCTATAGCAGACAATAAAGGAAAAACGTATGGTTTGGGACGCGGAACGAATCATGCAAGAATCAATGCGTACCGTGAGCTTCTTGCAAGTGTTGGTCTGGGACTGGAAGATAAAATGCATACAAAGGTCGGGGCACTCTCCGGAGGACAGAGACAGACGCTGGCACTTCTTATGGCAACGATGAAACCGATTGAATTTCTCATTCTGGACGAACATACCGCAGCACTTGATCCAAAGACCGCCGAGATTGTGATGCAGCTCACCGGAAAAATTGTAAAAGAGAAAAAGGTCACGACGATTATGGTCACTCATAACCTTCGTTATGCCGTGGAATACGGGGACCGTCTTCTGATGATGCATCAGGGACATGCGATCATTGACAAGGCGGGAGCCGAAAAGAAGGCGATGCAGGTCGATGATATTCTAGGAACCTTTAATGAAATTTCAATAGAGTGCGGAAATTAAAAATAGGGTCAGACATTGTCTGGCCCTATAAAAATATACAAAACTGGATATTTACATACGACCATTCTGCTGTAAAATATCGTTAGATTTTACAGAAAAGAGGAATTGGTTATGAAACACGAAAATATTTACAAATTGACATTGACTGCGCTGATGGCAGCATTATCCTATGTGATTTTTACATTTCTTCAAATTCAGATTACCCTGCCGGGTGGAGATGCAACTTCGTTTCATCTTGGCAATGCTGTCTGTGTGCTGGGTGCACTGCTTGTTGGCGGTGTATACGGTGGAATCGGCGGAGCGATCGGTATGACAATCGGAGATCTGTTTAATCCAGTTTATGTTGTGTATGCGCCAAAGACATTTATTTTGAAATTTTGTATCGGTCTGATCACAGGACTGATTGCACACAAGATTGGTCATATCTCTACATCAAATGACAATAAGCATGTATTAAAGTGGACAATTATTGCCACGGTCTGCGGACTTGGATTTAATGTGGTATTTGATCCACTGTTCGGATATTTTTACAAGCGTGTGCTGATGGGAAAACCGGCTGCAGAAGTGGCACTGGTATGGAATATCACAACGACTTCTGTCAATGCCATTATTTCTGCCGTTGTTGCAGTAATTATCTACATGGCACTTCGTCCGGCACTCAAGAAAGCAAATCTGTTTCTTACATTAAAATAAAAGATAATGAAAAAGAAAGAGCGGACACCGTCAGGTGTTCCGCTCTTTTTTGGAATCAGTAGGTTAAGCTGATATCCCCGGTATCGTTGGAAATGGTCAGCGAGTGTGAGGAATCGCCTTGGTTGGAGTAACTGCGGTGACAGTAGGTATCATTAACATTTACATCTCCGACACCGGTTCCTAATTCTATATGGTAACCGGACAGGTCTTCCTTGCAATCGAGATCGACATCTCCCACATTACTGGTAATTTCCATGGAAGTAAAGGTACAATCTTCCAGATCAATATCGCCCACATTTGCATCCAATGTGGAAGTCTCCAGAGTGCAGTTCTCCAGATCAATATCTCCGACATCGGCACGCAGGTCAAGTGCCAGAACGTTCAGACCGGACAGGTCAACATCGCCCACGTTTGTATGGAGTTTTAAATCGGTTAAAGTATCGGCGACCGTGATGGTTACGGAGCATTTTTTGTTTCTGCCGAGAGCATTGTGGGCTTTGGCATACTGTGTGATTGTCAGGCAGTTGTTTTCTACTTTATATTCCGGGGTAAGCTTTTTGCTGGCTTTGCAGGTGATGGAAAAAGTGTTCCCCCGCTGGATGGTTAAATCGACAACATTTAAGTCGGCATTGATGGATGAGAAGGCATCCAGATTTTTTTGGCTGGCATCTACGGATGTGGATATACCATTATCGCTATCATCATTGTCATCACTATCGTCACCATCATCATCCCAGTCAGAGATGGCCTCTATAAATTCGCTGAAGGACGGCAGTCCTTCTGCCACGGAGAGACCAAAACGCACCAGATGGTAGCCGGTTCCTGCAATGATACAGAGAATCGTAATGACAGTAATAAGGATTAAATAAACATTTCGTTTCATGACAGTTCTCCTCCCATTAGTTTTTACTGATATTTTTGATCAGGGATTCTACAATCGCAGCAATCGGCCAGACAATCCAGGTAATCCACCAGTCGAACGAAAGAAAACTCCAGATCAGGTAAAGGCAGGTGATGGTTGGCCAGTAGACGGACATGATTGCAGCCAGTGTGGAATTATGGTACTGCTGGCGGTCCTGCTGCTCCGGAACGTAGTTTCCGCCAATGGTGTTCTGGTTGTTCAGATGCAGCAGAGTGCGATATCCACCCATGCGCATGGAACTGATTACAAGCAGGAAAACGCCGATGGCAACAAAGATTAATACAAACCCGGCGGAACAGTCCTCAAGTGTATCTGCCGCAAAACTAGATGCCGCATCTAAAAGGATCGGTGGGACAACACTTAAGATGCACAGCATGATACCTATGGTCAGCAGGAGCGCATGTGTGCTTTTATAATGTTCCATTTCGTGATGGATGTAGTCTGTGGTGGCAAAATCAGTAACAAAATTTCCTTCCTCTAAGTGTTTCCAGTGCCCCATGCATACATTCGAATAGACAAGCATGCCCACACCGATGGCTATGAAAACAAACATCAGAATAACACCGGATGCATCAAGTACATCACTGCTGCGCAGCGAAGTATCTGCAGCAGCCCCGAAAAAGATCGGGCAGCAGGCAGAAAGGATAAACAAAAATACGCTTAGTGCCACAAAGTAGGAATGACGGGAATGTTCCCGCAGAAACTGTCTGACATCTTCCATAGAGAGCGATACAGCATTGGGAGTCTGCTCCTGCCGCGGCTGGTGAACAAACTGTTTGATCCCAAGATCTTCTGCAAGTTCGTCAAGATTTCCAAATTCCGCGATGACGGTGCCAACCGCTTCATTTTCCGATTTTCCCTCATTTTTTAACTCGGTGTATTTGTCTTCCATCATCTGCCAGAGCTCGTTTTTGGCTTTGTATACTTCTGGCGTGTTTGGAAGATTTAAAAACATAGTTTCCAGATAATTTCTAATAGCTTCCATTTTCCGTTTCCCCTTTCCTGATAAACTGTTCTACAACTTCCTGCGTAAGCAGCCATTCCTCACATTTTTCCTGATAGTAAGCACGCCCTTTGCCGGTGATCCGGTAGTAGGTACGGCGTTTGCCGGTTGCAGTGTTCTGATCCTGAAAAGATGTGATATAGCCATTTTTCTCCATACGTGTAAACGCAGAATAGAGCGTGGTCTCCTTGATAATATATTTTTCATGGGAGAGCGTTTTGATCTGTCTGGAGATTTCATAACCATAGGATGGCTGATCCAGCAGAAGATAAAGAATCATGGTGTCATTGTAACCACGGATAACATCACTGCTGATTGCCATATGCATACCTCCTTACTGTATCTGTCGTATTTCGTCTGTCGTTGCTACGATAGATGTACTACGTCTGATGAAGTAAATATAACAGAATAGAGGAAACGCGTCAAGTGAAAAATAAAAAAACCCCATGAATAAATCATGGGGAAGGTGATTACGGTTATGCTATTTTTTCCCGGCAGCAAGTTTTCTGCGGAATTCCTGCGTTAATTGTCGGAGCTTTTCATCCGGTACAAATTGCTTTAGGGTTTCTTCATCCATGGCAACACGGTTATCCATGGTTTTCATGATGTCGGTCACCTGCATTTCCTGATAAACGTTTTTGTCGCTCAGGTCGTAGATCTGATTGTCAGAAAGGCGCAGGACAACCGGACGCATAAAATCACGGGTGTTTTCTATAAGAACAATGCCTTTATCACCTGTGGAAAGATCAACACTGGCGGCCTTTGGAATAATATGAATACACTCTGCAAGTGCTGTGACAAGCACCGGAAGAAACTTCTTTGGGTATTTTTTGAAATACTGCATGGCGGCAATTTCCGACATCGGTTCATGTCCGCTGTTCATGGCAGTCATCCGGTCAAACCAGTCGGCGATGCGCAGAATGGATGCCATTTCCTGTAATTCCTGATCCGGAGCGGTTGCGAGTTTTTCCAGGTGGTCTTCATATACATAGGTCTGCATCAGAGCCAGTGCGCGTGGAAAAAAGTCAAAATCATTCCGGTACATGGAAAGCGGAACGAGTCCTTTTTCCAGAGAAAGCTGGATGACATCCTGATCGGATGAGGACAGGTCGTTCATTCCTTTTTCCAGAATATTCCGCGGAACATTCCGGTATCCATTGTCATAAAGAAGGGCAGCCGTGGTCAGTATACGGAGTTTTTCCTTCGGTAGTCTCAGATGGGCGCCCATCATGGTTACGAGTATTGCGGTGCTGATCGCATGCTTATACATGAAATCATCACTGCTGCGCAGATTCTGGTTAAAATTCACACGGTGTTTTAAAGACCCGTAGTGGGAAAGGATATCTTCCAGAAATACTGGGTATTTTTCGAGTTTTCTGCGCTCGGTAATGCAGTTTAACACTTCCCGGAGACGGAAAATGTATACCGTCTGTAACTGCTCAAACTCCAGATCTTCACGGGAAAGCGGAGGAAGCGGTTCGGCCGGCTCGAGAATGTAGACACCGATCAGACCGAAATTTTTTGCACTGGCAATTCCCGGCGCGGTGAGTGCGGAGTTGCGCTCATAAAGCAGCACACCTTTTTTATTGTAAATTGGTTTGGCAAGACGCATGCCTGCCTTTAAGTCTTCTGTTCTTACAAATTTCATATCACATGATCCCCCGTTTGGATTCCCCTCAGTATTGCTTGAAATATACCATAAATATACCATGAAACAGAGCCGGTTGCAATAAATGAAGAATTTTTTATGAACAACGTAGGTTTTCATTGATTTTGTGCGGAAAATGTGGTATTATAGACATTGTTAAAAAATTAACAGCATCATTGGGTGCGAGTTTGATTTAAAGGAGAACGAAGAATGGCAAAGAAAGTTGTATTAGCAGGTGCTTGCCGTACAGCAATCGGCAAGATGGGTGGAGCATTAAGCAATACTCCAGCAGCAGATTTAGGTGCAATTGTAATTAAAGAAGCTTTAAACAGAGCAGGTGTTAAGCCGGAGATGGTTGACGAAGTTAAGATGGGTTGTGTAATCCAGGCAGCTCAGGGACAGAACGTAGCTCGTCAGGCTTCCATCAAGGCTGGTTTACCGATTGAAGTTCCGGCAATCACAATCAACGTTGTTTGTGGATCCGGTCTTAAATGTGTAAACGATGCTGCAACAATGATCATGGCTGGTGAGGCTGATATCGTTGTAGCCGGTGGTATGGAGAACATGTCTATGGCTCCTTACGCTATGACAAAGGCTCGTTTCGGATACAGAATGAACAATGCAACAATTATCGATACAATGGTTAACGATGCATTAACAGATGCATTCAACCACTACCACATGATGATCACTGCTGAGAACGTATGTGACAAGTATGGTATTACAAGAGAAGAACTTGATGAGTTCTCTGCAAACAGCCAGCAGAAGTGCGAGGCAGCTATCGCAGCCGGCAAGTTTGATGACGAGATCGTTCCGGTACCTGTAAAGGTTAAGAAGGAAATGGTTGACTTCAAGAAAGACGAAGGACCTCGTGCAGGAACAACTGCTGAGTCTCTTTCCAAGTTACGTTGCTGCTCTGGTAAGGAAGGCGGACTGGTTACAGCTGGTAACGCTTCCGGAATCAACGATGGTGCTGCAGCAATCGTTGTTATGAGCGAAGAGAAGGCTAAGGAGCTTGGTGTTACACCAATGGCTACATGGGTAGCTGGAGCTCTTGGCGGAGTTGAGCCGGAGATCATGGGTGTTGGTCCTGTTGCTTCTACAAAGAAAGTTCTTGCAAAGACCGGTCTTTCTATCGATGATTTCGATCTGATCGAGGCTAACGAGGCATTCGCTGCTCAGTCTATCGCAGTTGCAAGAGACTTAAAGTTCGATATGAGCAAGGTAAACGTAAACGGTGGTGCAATCGCACTTGGACATCCGGTAGGAGCTTCCGGATGCCGTATCCTTGTTACACTGCTTCATGAGATGCAGAAGCGTGGATCTAACAGAGGTCTTGCTACACTTTGCATCGGTGGTGGAATGGGATGTTCTACAATCGTTGAGAAATACTAATTTTTTTGCCAGATAAGATACATAGAGGGGGTGCGCTGCATCCCCTTGAAATGTGAATATATTTATTATTTAGGAGGAACTAAAATGAAGGTTGGAGTTATCGGTGCTGGTACAATGGGCCAGGGAATCGCTAAGGCATTCGCACAGGTTGACGGATATGAAGTAGCACTCTGCGATATCAAGCAGGAGTGGGCTGAAGGTGGAAAAGACAAGATTGCAAAAGGATATGCAAGACTTGTTGCAAAAGAGAAAATGACACAGGAGAAGGTTGATGGCATTCTTGCCAAGATCACTCCAGGCTTAAAAGAAGACCTTTGCAAAGACTGCGACCTGATCGTTGAGGCTGCTTTCGAGGATATGAATGTAAAGAAGACTACATTTGCTGAGTTAGACAAGATTGCTAAGCCAGAGTGTATCTTCGCTTCCAATACTTCTTCCCTTTCTATCACAGAGATCGGAAACGGACTTACACGTCCAATGATCGGTATGCATTTCTTCAATCCTGCTGACCGTATGAAGTTAGTAGAAGTTATCGCTGGTGTAAATACTCCTGCTGAGACTGTTGAAGCAATCAAGAAGATCGCTGTAGAGATCGGAAAGACTCCGGTACAGGTAAATGAGGCTGCTGGTTTCGTAGTAAACCGTATCTTAATCCCAATGATCAACGAAGCTGCTTTCATCAAGATGGAAGGTGTTTCCGATATCGCTGGTATCGATGCAGCTATGAAGCTTGGCGCTAACCATCCAATGGGACCTTTAGAGTTAGGTGATTTCATTGGTCTTGATATCTGCCTTGCAATCATGGATGTACTTTACAATGAGACAGGTGACAGCAAGTACCGTGCATGCCCACTCATCCGTAAGATGGTTCGTGGTGGTAACCTTGGTGCAAAGTCTGGTAAGGGATTCTACATCTACAATGCAGACCGCACAAAGACACCTGTAGACGCACAGTAGAAAAGTATAAATAAAAATAAATCATAATTAAGGAGTGTTAAAATCATGGATTTTACTTTAGACAAGAAACATGAGATGGCTCGCGGTCTTTTCAGAGACTTCGCTGAGACAGAAGTAAAACCTCTTGCACAGGAGACAGATGAGACAGAGCAGTTCCCGGCTGAAACTGTTGCAAAGATGGCAAAATACGGATTCATGGGAATTCCGGTTCCAAAGGAGTACGGCGGACAGGGATGTGATCCTCTGACATACGTTACATGTGTTGAGGAGTTATCCAAAGTTTGTGCAACTACCGGTGTTATCGTATCTGCACATACTTCTCTTTGTATCGACCCAATCATGACATTCGGTACCGAAGAGCAGAAGAAGAAATATGTAGTACCGCTTGCAAAGGGCGAGAAGCTCGGTGCTTTTGGTCTTACTGAGCCAGGCGCTGGTACAGACGCACAGGGCTGCCAGACAAAGGCTGTATTAGATGGTGATGAGTGGGTTTTAAACGGATCTAAGTGTTTCATCACAAACGGTAAGGTTGCAGATGTTTATATCGTAATCGCAATCACAAGCATTACCGAGGACAAGAGAGGAAGAAAGAAGAAAAACTTCTCCGCATTTATCGTAGAGAAGGGTGCTCCTGGATTCTCCTTCGGTACAAAGGAAAAGAAGATGGGTATCCGTGGATCTTCTACATACGAGCTGATCTTCGAGGACTGCAGAATTCCAAAGGATGCATTACTCGGTCAGGAAGGAAGAGGTTTCCCAATCGCAATGCACACACTCGATGGTGGACGTATCGGTATCGCTGCCCAGGCACTTGGTATTGCAGAAGGTGCTTTGGATCGTTGTATCGAGTATACAAAGGAAAGAAAGCAGTTTGGCCGTTCTATCGCACAGCAGCAGAATACACAGTTCAAGCTTGCTGATATGGCTGCAAGAATCGAAGCTGCTCAGCTTCTTGTTTACAAGGCTGCCATGGCTAAGGCTACACAGAAGGTTTATTCTGTAGAAGCTGCCAAGGCTAAATTATTCGCAGCAGAGACCGCTATGGCTGTTACAACAGAAGTTGTCCAGTTATTCGGTGGATACGGATATATCCGTGAGTACGACGTAGAGCGTATGATGCGCGATGCCAAGATCACAGAGATCTACGAAGGAACTTCCGAAGTTCAGCGTATGGTTATTTCTGGATCATTATTAAGATAATCGTACAGTTGCGTCACAACAAGATTGAAGAAAAGGAGATAAATAATACATGAATATCGTAGTATGTATTAAACAGGTTCCGGATACAAAGGGCGGCGTAAAGTTCAACGCAGACGGAACACTCGATAGAGCTGCAATGCTTGCTATCATGAACCCAGATGACAAAGCTGGTCTTGAGGCAGCACTTAGAATTAAGGATCAGAACGGTGCAAAGGTTACTGTTCTTACCATGGGACTTCCAAAGGCAGATGCTGTTCTTCGTGAGGCTATGGCTATGGGAGCTGACGATGCTATTCTTGTTACCGACAGAGTATTAGGTGGAGCTGATACATGGGCTACTTCCACAACAATCGCCGGTGCACTTCGTAACTTAGATTATGATCTGATTATCACAGGACGTCAGGCTATCGATGGTGATACCGCACAGGTAGGACCACAGATCGCTGAGCATCTTGGACTTCCGGTAATCTCTTATGCTGAGGATATCAAGGTTGAGGGAGATTCCGTAATCGTTAAGCGTCAGTATGAGGACAGATATCATGAAGTTAAGGCTAAAATGCCTTGCCTGATCACTGCTCTTTCTGAGTTAAACGAGCCAAGATATATGACTCCGGGTGGAATTTTCGATGCATGTGACAAAGAAGTTACCGTATGGGGCAGAGCAGACTTAAAGGATGTAGATGATTCTAACCTTGGTCTGAAAGGATCTCCAACAAAGATCGCTAAGGCATCTGATAAGGTACCGAAGGGTGCAGGAGAGAAAGTAAATCTGGATCCTGCAGAGTCCGTTGCATACTTAATCGGAAAATTCAAAGAGAAACATATTATCTAAGATTATAGAGAAAAGTGGTGAATAACATGGGTTTAGAAGAATATAAGGGCGTATTTATCTACGCACAGCAGGTAGACAATGAACTTAGCTCTATCGCTTTTGAGTTAATCGGAAAGGCAAAGGAGCTTGCAAAAGATTTAGGAACAGACGTAACAGCAGTCCTTCTTGGATCAAACGTAAAGGGCTTAACAGATGAGTTAGGCGAGTATGGCGCAGACAAGGTTATCGTAGTGGACAACCCTGAACTTGAGACATACCGTACAGAGCCATATGCACAGGCTCTTGCAGCAGTCATCAATGAGTACAAGCCAGAGATTATGTTAGTTGGTGCAACAGCAATCGGTCGTGACCTTGGTCCTACCGTATCTGCAAGAGTTGCAACTGGACTTACCGCTGACTGTACAAAGCTTGAGATCGGTGATTTCCCAATCAACGCAGTTCCTGGTAAGGAAGACGAGCAGAAGCACAACCAGTTACTGATGACCCGTCCTGCATTCGGTGGAAACACAATCGCAACCATCGCCTGCCCGGACAACCGTCCTCAGATGGCTACCGTTCGTCCTGGTGTTATGCAGAAGCTTCCAAAAGAGGCTGGTCGCAAGGCAGAAGTGATCGAGTTTAATCCTACACTTGAGAAGAACAACCGTTACGTTGACATCCTTAACGTTGTTAAGGCAGTTGGAAACGTAGAGAACATCATGGATGCAAAGGTTCTTGTATCTGGTGGTCGTGGAGTTGGAAGCAAAGAGAACTTCAAGATGCTGCAGGATCTTGCCGATGTATTCGGTGGAATGGTAAGCTGTTCCCGTGCCGCTGTAGAAAACGGCTGGTTAGCACAGGATTATCAGGTAGGACAGACTGGTAAGACCGTTCGTCCACAGATCTATTTTGCAATCGGTATTTCCGGAGCAATCCAGCACGTAGCTGGTATGGAGGAGTCTGACCTGATCATCGCAATCAACAAGGATGAGGATGCTCCAATCTTCTCCGTAGCTGATTACGGTATCGTTGGAGATCTGAACAAGATCGTTCCAGCTCTGACAGAAGCTTTAAAGGCTGAAATGAAGAATAAATAATTTCATCTTACATAAAGATGTGAAAAGAAACCGCCGCGGATTTCCGCGGCGGTTTTTTTGTGTGAGGAAATACTTGACAAACAGGTTTAAATGACTTAGACTAAAAGTAGTCTAAGTAGTTTAGACCAAAAATAAATAGGTAAAATAATAAATACGGTGATAGAAATGAAAACTTATTTGACAAAAGCAGAATTAAAATTGATGGAAGTAATTTGGGAGAAGGGTCAAATTCCTTCAAATAAACTTGTTAAAGAATGTTTAGAGCGGTTTAATTGGAAAAAGTCAACAACCTATACTAATTTGAAAAAATTAGTTGATAAAAAAATGGTTTGTAATTCAGAGGCAGTTATTACTGTATTAAAATCAAGAGCAGATTATGAAAATGGTCAGAGAAAAGAAGTTATAAAGGAATATTTTTCAAATTCATTACCGCAATTTGTCCTTTCGTTTATTAAAGAAAGAAATCTGACAAGAGAAGATATTCAAGAATTGGAGAAAGTAATAGACGAATATAAGGAGGAACTACATGAATGATTTTTTTAAATTTTATAGTGGTTCTTTGAGTGGAACAATAATAGTTATTATACTATTTTTGTTTATAAGATTTTTATTAAGAAAACAGTCTAATTACATAAAAATAATGTTGTGGGTGATACTTTTGATACGTTTATTGTTTCCGGTATCTATATATACGGAATATGGCATTTTGTATTCGGAAACATTTGTTGAAAAGAATGAAAATCTTTCTGCACAGGAAATGAAAAGTGATAATTCTTTGCAAATATTTCCAAAAGATGAAAATACATCGAAACCATACATGGGAAAAAAGAAGAATATAAATATTCTTATGATATTGTGGTATATAGGTCTTTTGGTTTTTGCTGTATATTATATTATACAGAGGATTGCTGTTTGTAGAAGAACAAAGAATGCAAAGAAGATATCTTCACAGGATGAAATCTATGAGTGGAAAGAAAGCATGGCTTGTGTTATCGGCTTAGTTAAACCAAAAATATTTTTGCCATTTGATTTGAGTCCAGAGCAACGGCAGATAGTGTTACAGCATGAAAAGACCCATATAAAACGCAAAGATTATCTATTGATGATGTTGTATTATATAGCTCTTGCTTTAAATTGGTATAATCCCTTATGTTGGTTAATTTATTTTGGAGTAAATAAAGATATAGAAATGGCCTGTGATGAACAGACATTACAAAATACATCAATGGAGGAAAGAAAATTTTATGCCAGAACATTACTTCGGTTATGTGATAAAGGTAGATTAAAATATGTATCAGCTATGCGACCTTTTATTTGCGAAAGGAGTACATTGAAGATGCGGATTAAAAATATTGGGAAAGAATATAGCTGCCAAAAAACAATATATATAGTTGTTGCCAGTGGATTGTTATTAGTAGTATTATTTGGAAGTTTTCTTTATAAAAAAATTGGTTTGAATAATGTTGATTCGAAAGAACTTGCAAGGCTGGCAAGTTACAAATCAACTTTAAATTTTGATGATACAATGCCTAAAATTGGTTATGTCGGAAAGGAACAATTAGTTGTTTATGACAATATGGGGGTGTATGTTTATGATCTTTCCTCTTCAGACCTGACGGATTATGTTGATTTTGAAAAAAATCATTTTAAGGGATTACAGGGAGATGATGCAACATTTATTCATGTATCGAAGGATGGACGGTATATCCAGCTAAGTGATAATGAAAAACAGTTGCAGTATGATTTGAAAACAAAACAACAAAAGAATCAATTAGATAAAAAAGAAAGCTGGAATCCGAAAACAGAACCGATGGGGGTGGAGACCGCAGAATATTACAGCGTAAGCGATGTGTATTATATAGGTGAAGGCGAAACGTGTTTTCTTGCCATTAACAAAAATGTTACTCCAAATTATGGGGCATTGTTATGTGTAGTATCAAATGTGGGGGCAGAAAAAGAATATTCTTTATTTGATTGATGCATGAGTTGTTTTAAAGGCTGAGATGTGCAAATAATTTCATCTTATATAAAGGTGTGAAAAGAGACCGCCGCGGATTTCCGCGGCGGTTTTACTATATTTGTAACAGGTCTTTTGTTTTGCAGCCTAAGACACGCGCAAATTTTACGACATCAATGTCTAGATCGCGGGTATTGGCGGCAAAATCGAGAATATCGCTACAGCGATACTTTTTCAATGGACAAATGGAAGGAATCCGGATGTCTTTTATTTTTGTCTGAAAATATGTAACAATGGAACCGACAGGTTCGTTATAGTTAGCAGAGACAAAACAAAAGTGAGGAACGCGCGTGATTTTACTGATGATGGTGGACACACCCGAAGAAAAACGAAAATTTGTGATCCTGTACGAAAACTATCGTTATCTGATGTTGAAAGTGGCGGTGGATATTCTGCATGATTACCAGTTGGCAGAAGATGCCGTGCAGGAAGCATTTGTACGGGTGGCAAAACATATGGAAAACGTCGGACAGCCGGAGGAGACTGCCACGAAACGTTATCTGATTACGATTACAAAACATGCAGCCATTGATCTTTACCGCAGAAGAAACCGGTTACAAAGCAGGGAAATCTATATGGATGAACTTCCGGAAGAAACCGGGCAGCTTACTTATATGGCACCGGAGGAAGAACATGGAGTGTTAGATATTTTAAAAAATCTTCCACCAAAATACAGAGATATATTTCTGTTAAAATATTCCGCACATCTGGAAAACCGGGAGATTGCCAGAATATGCGGACTTCGGGAGGGGACGATCCGGCAGCGGATTGCCAGAGGAAAACGGCTAATTGAAAAAGAACTGGAAAAAATCAAGAAGGGAGATACCGAATGAAAGTAACGGACGAATGGCTTTATGAAAAAATGCCGATCGTTGATGCAGCAATGGTACGGCAACTGGAAGTGTGCACGCAAAAAAAATACGTTTTTTCAGATAAATTCAGAAAGCGTATGAAGCGGCTGATACAGAAAGAAAAGTATATGTATGCCGAAAAACAGTTGAAGAAAATCACACAGAAAATTGCGGCAGCAGCGGTTGTGATGCTTGTGGGAGCACTCACCGTCACGATGAGTGTGGAGGCTTACCGGGTACGGTTTTTTCATACAATAAAAATGGTGCTGGATGGTAACATCAGTATTTACTCCTATGAATCGGACGAAGAGAAGATTTCCGATACTATTTTAAAACCGCAGTATATTCCAGACAACTATCGGCTGAACGAAGAAAAAATTACGGATACCACATCCGTTTTGGAATATGGAAATGACAAAAAGCATTTGATTTTCCAGCAAACAATTGTGACAAATGAGAAAATGATTTTTGACACAAATTATAATTCTGTGGAACAAATCAGAATAAACGGAATGACTGTTTTTTTATATCGGTATACGGATGAGACATTTTGGGCATATGGGGAATATGGAAACAGCGTATATGTGCTGGCTGGAGATACAATCCAAAAAGAAGAAATTGAAAAAATATATAAACACTGGATCTGGTAAAGGAGAGAGAAAATGATGAAAAAGAGATGGATTTTACTTATGATGTGTGCGTGCATTTCAGGACTTGGAGGATGTGGAAAACAGACAGTTACAGAAAAAGCTGAGGAGACAGAAACTGCAGACAGTATGAAGGAGGATACAACAGAACTCTGCGCTTATATAAAGGAAATCAATGGAAATACACTGGTCATCGATCCCGTGGAGTATATCAGTTCCGGGGACAGTGATCGACTGGCAAGTTACAAACACACGGATGACGATATGCCTGACGGATATTATATATACAATAAGGATGAAAAAACAGAGGATGTAACATTGACAGATCAGACGGAGTACTCCTTTTTGGATTGGACAAGAGAATTTGGGGGAACAGATGCCGATATTCGTGTAGTAACAAAAGATAAAATGATTTTTGAAAAATATATGGAAACTTATACGGATGCAAAACCTGGAATGCCGTTTTTCCTGAAAATGAAAGGAAATACGGTGATTCAGATTTTGGAAAAACCGATGGTATGATGTGACTTGACCATAAGAGGAGCAGGGTGTAAACTGATAAAGTTGATGTTTACTTTATTCGCAAAAGAAAAAAGAGAGAGACGGAAAACATAACATCCGCTTTCATCTGGAACAGGAGGAACCAATGCGAAACAATAAGACCGCGGAGCTGGTACTGACCGCTCTGTTTGCAGCAATCATTATCATTATGGCGTTTACACCGCTGGGCTACATCCCACTTGTGGTGATCAATGCGACCATTATCCACATCCCTGTTATTTTAGGAGCGTTATTCTGTGGACCGAAGAAGGGCGGATTTTTAGGATTTATCTTTGGTCTGACCAGCTTTATCAAGAATACGGTTATGCCGACCTCCCTTTCGGCATTTGTATTTTCCCCGGTGCTGGCGGCCAGCATGGTAGGCACCAGCGGAATCGTAAAGAGTGCGTTTATCTGTTTTGTACCGCGTATTCTTGTAGGAATTCTGCCATATTTTGTATATATCGGAGTAAAGAAAGAGCTTTCTTCCCGGCACAAAATTCTCTGGGCAAGTGTGTTTAATATTCTGATCGGTGTGTTCCTGTTTCTTGGTGCGCGTGCGTTTCTGCTTCATGTGTTTGACAAGAAGCCATTGTCAGATATTGCATTGTATGCAGTAAGTGCACTGGTTGGATGGTTCGTTTTTATAGCACTGGAAGTGTATACGGTATTGAAATCCGGCGCAGTCTGTGCATTTGTCTATGCGGGTGTAACAGGCGCAATGGTCAATACGATACTGGTTATGGGCGGAATTTTTGTGTTATACAAAGATGCATATGCAAAAGCCCTGAGTGTCGATGCAGGAGCCGTGCTTGGAATCATCGGTGGTGTCATCAGTTTTAACGGAGTCATTGAAGCGATTGTGGCTGCAATCATTGTAGCAGCGCTTGGCATGGTACTGAATAAATTAAAACCGATCCGGAAATAATGATTTTGAAAGGCAGCGGGAAGACGAATATCAATTTCGTGATATTCGTCTGAGGGCTGCCTTTTTTGTTGTATTCTTTGGAAAAAGCAATAGTGCATTCAACAGGGGTATGCTAAAATAAAAAAGGTATGAGTTTATTAAAGGAGGGGAAAAGTATGTTTTTTAATGTGATGGATGTAATTTTTCCGATTATGTTTATTGTTGTAGCAGGTTTTATTGTGGTTACAATCATAAAGGGAATTTCACAATGGAATGACAATAATCATGCACCGAGACTGACAGTAGAGGCAAAGGTTGTAGCCAAACGGACGAATATAACGCATTTCAATGATGGGACAGATACAACTATGGTACATACAAACACAACTTATTATGTTACGTTTGAGGTGGAGAGTGGAGATCGCATGGAAATGAATGTGCGCGGATCTGAATATGGAATGCTTGCAGAAGGGGATGTTGGAAAACTGACATTTCAGGGAACCCGATATCTGAATTTTGAACGTTGTTAACTTTGAAGACAGTTTCTTTACGATTCTGCCGCAAGTGTGATAAAATAGCAGAAGATATGATTTTTTCTGCAAAGGAGTAAGAGACAATGTTAAAAGGAAAATGTGTGGTACTTGGTGTGACCGGAAGTATCGCTGCCTATAAAATCGCCTATCTGGCAAGTGCGCTCGTCAAGCAGCATGCGGATGTGCATGTGATCATGACGGAAAATGCAACCAATTTTATTAATCCTATCACGTTTGAGACGCTCACAAGCAACAAGTGTCTGGTCGATACGTTTGACCGGAATTTCCAGTTCAATGTCGAGCATGTGGCACTGGCAAAGCGTGCAGATATTTTTATGGTGGCGCCGGCTTCTGCCAATGTGATCGGCAAGATGGCAAACGGAATCGCAGATGATATGCTGACAACAACGATTCTTGCGGCAAAATGCCCGAAGTATGTTTCCCCTGCCATGAATACCAATATGTTTGAAAATCCGATCGTGCAGGATAACATCAAAAAGCTGGAGCATTATGGGTTTCATATCATTGATCCGGCGAGTGGTTATCTTGCCTGCGGGGATACCGGAGCCGGGAAAATGCCGGAGCCGGAAACACTGTTTTCTTATATTATGAAAGATCTTGCCTGTGAAAAGGATATGGTCGGAAAAAAAGTAATGGTCACAGCAGGACCGACACAGGAGAAGATTGATCCAGTGCGTTATATTACGAATCACTCTACCGGAAAAATGGGCTATGCAATTGCGGAAAACTGCATGCGCCGTGGCGCGGAAGTGACGCTGATCACGGGACCGGTGGCAATCACTCCGCCGCCGTTTGTAAAGGTCGTTCCGGTTGTATCTGCCGCGGATATGGCAGCAGCCGTAAAGGAGACAGCAGAGCAACAGGATATTATTATCAAAGCGGCAGCTGTGGCGGATTATCGTCCGGATCACCCGGTTGATGAGAAAGTCAAGAAAAAAGACGGGGATGCCACTCTTACGATGGAACGCACGGAAGATATCCTTTCGTATCTGGGCGCGCACAAAAAACCGGGACAGTTTCTGTGTGGATTTTCCATGGAGACGGAACATATGCTGGAGAATTCCCGTGCAAAACTTGCAAAAAAGAATGCAGATATGATTGTGGCGAATAACCTGAAGGTAGCCGGAGCCGGATTTGGTACAGATACCAATGTGGTGACGCTGATTACGGCAGATGACTGCAGGGAACTGGAAATAATGAGCAAAGCGGATGTCGCATCAGCGATTGTGAGTGAAATTTTAAAGAAAATGTGTTAGTATTAAAATATGACAGACTTAGAAGCCTATTATAATAAATTTAATGAAGAGAAGCGTCTGGACAGCCGACACGGCAGGGTGGAATTTGTGACAAGCATGCATTATATCCATCAGTGTCTGGATGAAATTGTAAAAGAACGTGCAAAAGAGGAAATTCATATCCTTGATATCGGGGCGGGAACCGGACGATACAGCGTACCGCTGGCACAGGAAGGGTTCGATGTGACGGCCGTGGAACTGGTAAAGCATAATCTGGGGCGCCTGAAACAGAAGGGTGCAGGAGTGCATGCATATCAGGGAAATGCAATGAATCTGAAAAAATTTTCCGATGATTCCTTTGACGTAACCCTGTTGTTTGGGCCGATGTATCATCTGCATGAGGAAAAGGACAAGCTTGCTGCGCTGCGGGAGGCAGTGAGGGTGACAAAACCCGGAGGCAGGATTCTCGTGGCGTATATTATGAATGAATTTTCCGTTATCACGTATGCGTTTAAGGAAAAACATATTCTGGAGGCGCTTAAGGAGGGAATGCTCACAGAGGATTATCACTGTACTTCAAAAGCCAATCCTCTGTATTCCATGGTTCGTCTGGAAGATATTGAAGCATTGGACCGGCAGGTAGAGGTCAGGCGCCGGCAGATCATAGCGGCAGACGGTGCAGCAAATTATATGCGTCCGTTTTTAAATGCGCTGACGGAAGAAGAGTTTGATGCGTTTCTGCAGTATCATCTGGCAACCTGTGAACGGATGGATCTTATGGGTGCAAGCGGTCACACGGTGGATATTCTTGTGAAAGAGGAGTCTGAAAACGTATGAAAAAATGGATATTGCCAATCCTAATGGCAGGATTTTTGCTGACGGGATGTTCTTCTCCTGCAGCAACGTCATCGGCTTTGCCCTCTTCCACGGAAAAAATCACGGAGACACAGATGACGGAAGAACCGGGTACGCTGGAAGAAACGGAAACCGGGACTGCAACTGAAACGCAGCAGGAACCGGTGATACAGACGGTAAAAATTACGGCGACAGGTGACTGTACGCTTGGGGCAACACAGACGCATGGGTATGCAGGTTCCTTTCATGAATACTATGATAAATACGGGCAGGATTATTTTTTTAAAAATGTCAGAAGTATTTTTGAGCAGGATGATTTTACACTGATCAATCTGGAATGTGTGTTGTCAAATGCGACCGAGCGTGTGGAAAAAACGTGGAACTTAAAAGGAAAACCGGAGTATGTTGGTATTATGACAGACAGTTCTGTGGAGGGGGCAAGTCTGGGAAATAATCATACGTTTGATTATGGGCAGCAGGGACTTGATGATACCAGAGAAGTGTTAAATAAAGCAGGGATTATCTTCGGATTCAATGATCATGTGGATACCTATACCACGAAGGATGGTATCAAAATCGGAATTGTCTCCGCAAGCCAGCTGTCCGCTGATGAAACACATGCTGGTTATATCCGGGATGGGATTGCAAAACTTCGGGAAGAAGGAGCGGATCTGGTAATTGCCTGTTGCCACTGGGGGATAGAGGGGGATCATTATCCGAATGATTATCAGCAGAAGCTGGCACACCAGGTGATTGACTGGGGAGCAGATCTGCTGGTCGGTACACATCCTCATGTATTGCAGGGAATGGAATTATACAACGGAAAAATGATCTGCTACAGTCTTGGAAATTTCTGCTTTGGGGGGAACAGGAATCCAAAAGACAAAGATACGGCGATCTATGAACAGACCTTTACCTTTGTGGATGGGGTACTGCAGACAGATATATCAGCCGATATGATACCATGCAGCATTTCTTCCACATCAGAAAGAAATAATTTTCAGCCTGCCATAGCAAAAGGCGACAGAAAACAGACGATTATTGATCATATGAATGAGTATTCGGAAAAGTACAGTAAAATCGGATTTGACGCAAATGGCAGGGTAATCATCAGGGAAGAGTAGGGAGATAATATAAGATTTTATGTGGCAAGTAAATAATAATGATAAGAGGAATCAGCACATGAATGCAAGTTTTTGGAATTATCCGTCAAAACAGAAAAGCTGGCCGATAGACGAAGAAATGGAAAGTCTCGGGGAAGTCATTCATCCACTCGATAATATTGGGGGATTTGATGTACGTCCGGGATTTTATCAGATGAATGGTGCATATCAGACAGAGGAAGGGGTAAGTTTTACCGTAAGCTCCCATGGAGCCACGAGCTGTGTCCTGCTGTTATTCCGGCCGGCGGCACAGGAACCATATGCAAGAATCCGCATTCCGGAAAGTTATAAAATTGGAAATACGTATTCTATCCTTGTTTTTGGCTTAAAAGCAGAGGACTTTGAGTATGCCTATCAGATGGACGGTCCTGCCGATCAGGCGAGAGGGTTACTGTTTAACAGAAAACATACGCTTCTTGATCCATATGCGAAAGCTGTTACGGGTCAGAGAAACTGGGGAGAAAAACCGGAAGGCGGAAAGGATTTTGTCTACAAAGCCCGTGTGGTGCAAAGTGATTTTGACTGGGGGCGGTATCGGAATCTGAATCACAAATTTGAAGATCTGGTGATTTATGAGATGCATGTCAGGGGATTTACCAAAGATGCGTCCTCCGGCGTAAAAGGCGGGGGAACATTTGAAGGTCTGCGGCAGAAAATTCCGTATCTGAAAGATCTGGGAATCAATGCGGTAGAACTCATGCCGATTTTTGAATTTGATGAAATGGAAAGTGCCCGTGTGGTGGATGGCGTGCAGTTGTACAATTACTGGGGCTATAATACGGTTTCCTTTTTTGCCCCGAATACAAGTTATGCATTTCATCAGGAGCATAATCATGAGGGTGATGAATTAAAGCGTCTGATCCGCGAACTGAAAGAAAATGGAATTGAAGTCATTCTTGATGTGGTATTCAACCATACGGCAGAGGGAAATGAAAACGGTCCATGTTTTTGCTTTAAGGGGATTGATAATAATATTTATTATATGCTTACACCGGATGGATATTATTATAATTTCAGCGGCTGTGGCAATGTCTTAAACTGCAACCATCCGGTGGTACGGAGGTTTATTACGGATTGTCTGCGGCACTGGGCAGTAGAGTACCGTGTGGATGGATTCCGGTTTGACCTGGCATCGATTCTGGGAAGAGATCAGAATGGTGCACCGATGGAGAATCCGCCGATTCTGGAAGCCCTTGCATTTGACTCTATTCTGGGGGATATGAAGCTGATCGCAGAAGCCTGGGATGCGGGTGGCTTGTATCAGGTTGGAAGTTTCCCGTCCTGGAACCGCTGGGCCGAATGGAACGGAAGATACCGTGATGATATGAGAAGCTTTTTAAAGGGCGACAGTGGCGTCGCAGGGCGTGCAATTACACGTATCACCGGATCTTCCGACATGTATGATCCGGCAAGCCGCGGATATAGTGCATCCGTCAATTTTCTGACCTGTCATGATGGGTTCACGTTGTATGATCTGTATTCATATAATGAAAAGCATAATGAGAAAAACGGATGGAACAATACGGACGGGGATAACAACGGCCTGAGCTGGAACTGCGGGGTGGAAGGTGAGACGGATGATCCGGCGGTTATGAGCCTGCGACGCAGACTCGTGAAGAATGCATTTGCCACGTTGTTATGCAGCCGTGGACCGGCTATGTTTTTTGCAGGGGATGAATTTTGTAATACGCAGTATGGAAATAACAACGCATACTGCCAGGATAATATTATTTCCTGGCTGGACTGGAACAGACTGGAAGAATTTCAGGAGATTCATGATTTTGCCCGTTTTATGATCCATTTCCGTGCAAAGCATCCGATTCTGCGAAGGGATACAAAGCCGGCAGTCTGCGGGTTACCTTCCGTAAGTATCCATAACGGAGAGCCGAACCGGAATTATACGGACTATAATACACATTTAATTGGAATCATGTATGCGGGAAGAAATGCCGATGATACGGATGATGATATGATCTTTTACGGAATGAATGCGTATTGGGAGCCTTTGGAGATGCGCCTGCCTTCGTTGCCGGAGTCTTATCATTGGAAACTTGTAGTAAATACTTTCTGTGAATACCAGGATGGGGCAGATTTTGAAGCCCAGACACAGGGAGATCAGACACGTGTGCGTGTTCCGGAACGTTCTACGGTAATTTTACTGGCAGAACATGATTTATAAAAAAGAGTTGAGCATCGCTCTGGAAACAGGGCGTGCTCAACTCTTTTTTTCGGTGGTATCGGGTCTGGTTGTAATTTCACTGGTTCCGATGAGGTAATCTGCAGAAACATTCAGAATCTGCACGATGGCTGCAAGATCCGCAACGGTCGGAGAACGACGGCCGGTACGGTATCCGCTGATCGTGGACGGCGAAACAAACATTGCATTTGCCAGCTGGATATTGGAAATATTTTGTTTATACATAATCAGACTCAGACGGTCACCAAAATCTTTGTATTTATTTTTATCATTCGTTTTCATACAAATGATTTTATAGAAAGTTGATATAAAAAACAGAGAAAACGCGTATTGCGTTTTAATTCTTAAATAAATGGAAAAAGATTTCCAAAAAGATAAGAAATTAAATCCATCCACCGTCTAAGGTGAGAATCTGTCCATTCAGGTAACTGCTTGCTGTGGCAAGAGAATATGCCAGTGAAGCAACTTCTTCCGGAGATCCCATCCGGCCGGCAGGAATTTCTTCGATGAGTGCAGAGCGTTCTTCCTCGGAGAAACAACGGTTCATATCCGTATCGATTACCCCACAGGCGATGGCATTTACCTGGATATTGCTAGGGGCAAGTTCTTTGCCCAAAGCGCGTGTAAGGGAATTGATCCCGCCTTTGCATGCAGAATAGGCAACTTCGCAGGAAGCTCCGACATTTCCCCATACAGAAGAAATATTGATGATATGTCCGGATTTGGCATGAACCATGGAGGGGATGACCTGTCTGCAGGTGGAAAAGACGGATGTGAGGTTTGTCGCAACTATCCGGTTCCAGTCGGTAATATCCATGTCGGTGAGCAGACCGATATAAGAGATGCCGGCATTGTTGATTAACACATCAATCTGGCCGAAGGTATCCAGTGTTTTTTGCACCATGTCACAGATAAAAGTATAGTCTCCTACATCACCACGGAAGCAAAGCACCTGTATGGAGCAGGTTGTTTCAAGTTTTGTGGCAAGTGCCTGCAGCGTTTCATAAGAGTTATGGCAGCAAAGAGCCAGATGATAGCCTTCAGCGGCAAATCGACATGCCAGGGCTGCACCGATTCCACGGGATGCACCTGTAATCAAAGCAGTATGTTTCATTGTTCTTCTCCATTCTTTTTTTGTATTGTACCATAAATTAAAAAAATTCACTAGACAAACACCGGAGAATGTGTTACTATAATTGGGCAGTTGAAACGGCGCGTGGCTCAGCTTGGTAGAGCGCTGCGTTCGGGACGCAGAGGTCGCAGGTTCAAATCCTGTCGCGCCGACGATACAAGGATTCCGGTACATGGGTGAGAGAATCCTTGGCAGGGGCAACCTCAGAGGCTTTTAGTAAGCTTCTGGGGTTCTTTTTTTGCCTTCAAAAGTTTTAGAAAGGCTCTATGTCAAAAAAACTGTCGCACGAATTTTCGCGCGACAGTTTTTTCTTATTCTACCGTTACAGATTTTGCCAGGTTACGTGGCTGATCCGGATTTAAGCCTTTTCCAACGGATGTGTAATATGCAATCAGCTGGAAAATTACAACAGATTCAAAAATCGTAAATTCGTCGGATACATCCGGAAGATTGATGTGTACATCACAGATAGAAGGATCTGTGATTTCTTTGTCTTTGGACAAAAGAATGACATAAGCACCACGGGCTTTTACTTCCCGGATATTGGAAATAACTTTGCTGTATACATGTTTCTGGGTAGCAGCGGCAATGACAGGAACCCCTTCACTGACCAGAGCAATGGTTCCGTGTTTTAATTCACCGGCAGCATAGGCTTCGGCATGAATATAAGAAATTTCCTTTAATTTCAAAGCACCTTCCATGCAAAGGGTATAATCGAGTCCACGACCGATAAAGAACGCGTTGTTGGCATTGATCATGCGTTTGGTCAGCTGTTCAATATCAGGAGCCTGTGCAAGAACTTCCTCGATGTAATTTGGAATTTCCTGCAGTGTTCCAATAAATGTACGTGCTTCTTCGACAGAAATCTTTTGCTGTGTCATGGCAAGTTTGCATGCAAGCAGGTAAAAAGAAGCAACCTGAACGGTGTATGCTTTTGTACTTGCAACAGCGATTTCCGGACCGGCATGTGTATATAATACATAGCTGCTTTCACGTGCAATGCTGGAGCCTTTTACATTTACAATAGACAGTGTTTTCTTTGTATATTTATTTGCAAGGCGAAGAGCTTCCAAAGTATCAATGGTTTCTCCGGACTGGGATACAACGATCACCATGGATTTTTCATTGATTACCGGTTCTTCATAGCGGAACTCCGATGCGATTGCCACGGTAACCGGAATATGCAGGCGGTTCTGGATCATGGTTTTTCCTACCATTCCCGCGTACATTGCAGTACCACAGGCAACGATTGTAATGTCGCTTACATTTTCAAAGAAGGAATCCGCAATGGCATCTTCCGAAAAATCCGGAAGCATATCTTTGATACGTGGGGTAATGGTTCTTGTGATGGCAGCCGGCTGTTCATGAATTTCTTTGATCATGAAATGCGGATAACCATCTTTCTGGGCTGCGGTAACATCCCAGTTTACTTCCATATATTCCGGTTCTACGGAATGACCGTCTAAATCCTCTAACGTAATGCCGTCCGCAGTCATAGTTAAAATATGATATTCCGGCACGATGAAATAACGCTTGTTGTATGCGATAAAAGCAGTCAGGTCAGATGCAATAAAAGCACCGTCATCACAGTATGTTGCAACCATAGGGCTGACATTTCTTACCGCATAAATTTCACCCGGATGATCCTTGAACAGAACGCAGAAGGCAAAGGAGCCTTCAATTTCGGCTACTGCTTTGCGCAGAGCTTCTTTTGGATCTCCTTCGTAGAGTTTATTGATCAATGCGGCGGCAACTTCGGTATCCGTCTCGGAAATCAGTTCATCCGTCAGATCATATTTGGTGGCGAGATCATGATAGTTCTCGATGATACCATTGTGGATCAATGCAACATGTCCGACCTTATGAGGGTGTGCATTGGCATTGGTAACGCCACCATGGGTTGCCCAGCGGGTGTGGCCGATTCCACACGTAGAATTGTTATCATCATCGCAGATTGCACGAAGATCTTTTACTTTTCCGACAGTTTTCCGAAGTGAAATTTTTCCGGTATCTTTAAAGTACGCAATTCCCGCACTGTCATATCCACGGTACTCAAGGCTTGCAAGTCCTGTCAATAAGACATCCTGGGCTTTTAATTTACCTGTAAATCCAATAATTCCACACATAATTGAAATCTCCTTTTTCTCATATAATTTTATGATCCCGATATTGTTTTCGTTCATCAGAATATTTTTCATTGTGCATTATGTGGTAACACGTAAGTGTTATCACCTATGCCAATTGCTTCGCGTAAGCAAATTCTCATGCAATTGGCTCCATCGGGGTACGAATCCTTTGTTCGGATGTTACCATCCTGTTTGTGATTCATATGCGCAGCCCCATTCCTGCGTTCAGGCATCCGCCGAATCTTCGATCACCTGAATCCTCGTTAACCCTTGTGGTACAGCGAAAGCTGTATCACAGGGTACATGGCGCTAAAGTTTTTAACTTTTCGAAATCTGTTTCTCCTTTCTATAACAGACATCCCCATCTTAACATAAACACCGGGGTTCTCACAACCGAAAATATCCACAGAGATTTACAGTAATTGCATAAATTTTTCACGTTACTTACAATCTTAAAAAAATTTATACATCTTTGCCTCTGGTATGATATGATTAATTCCAAATGAAAAACATACAGGGAGGAATCTATGGACGAACAGACAAAACAAAAACGAAAAGATATCGTGGGGTGGGTGATTTACATAGCAGTTCTTCTTGCCATTATTATCACATTCCGTTGTTTTTTGATGATCGGGCGGGTGCCATCTGAGAGTATGGAACCGACACTGATGGTTCATGACTGGCTCATCGGAGACCGTCATGCATATGAGGAAGAAAAACCACAACGCGGCGATATTGTCATGTTTTATCAGAAAGATGAAAATGAAACCATGGTCAAACGTGTGATCGGACTTCCGGGGGAGACGGTTTCTTTTGTCGGAGGAAAAGTATACATCAATGGGGAACCGCTGGATGAATCGGCTTATCTGGATGACACTGTCGAAACGGATTGTGGAGAAGAAGATAAAACCTTTACCGTTCCGGAGGGCTCTTATTTCATGTTGGGGGATAACCGGGAAATTTCCCTGGATGCGCGATATTGGAAACATACCTACATTACAACGGATGACATGAAGTCGAAGGAAATCCTTATCATCCCGTTTCACAGGCTTCCGTGGTTTTAACCCTTTTGTGTCTTGACACCTGACGGGCATGTGAGTATACTCTATGTAATATGTTGAATGTAACAAGAAATGTCTGTATAGAAGGGTATTTCGTGAAAAGGAGTATTTTATGTTAACGACAAGAGAACTGCAGGACGAGATCATCCACCTGAAGAAAGAAAAGGATATCTGTATTCTGGCACATGCATATCAGAGTCATGATATCTGGGAGGTGGCTGATTATGTAGGGGATTCCTATGGGCTGAGCGTGCAGGCTGCCAAGGCAGCGCAGAGCACTGTGCTGATGTGCGGAGTCCGTTTTATGGCAGAGACGGTCAAGATTCTGTCCCCACAGAAAAGGGTATTGTTATCCAACAGCAATGCGGGATGTCCGATGGCAGAGCAGATGGATGTGGAACTGATTTCCGGGGTGAAAAAGATGTATCCGGATTATACCGTGGTAGCGTATATTAATACGACTTCCGAGTTAAAAACGATTTGTGATGTCTGTGTAACTTCCTCATCGGCAGTTCAGATTGTAAAGAATATAGAGAATAAAAATATTTTGTTTATCCCGGACTGCAATCTGGGAAAATGGGTGGCTGATCAGGTGCCGGAGAAAAATATCAAACTGCTGCAGGGGGGATGTCCAACGCATGTCCGCATGTCGAAACGGGATGTGGAAAAAGCACGAAAGGCACATCCGGACGCACTTCTTCTGGTACATCCGGAATGTCTGCCGGAGGTTTCCGAACTGGCGGATTATCGGGGAAGTACAACCGGAATCATGGATTATGCAAAGAAAAGTGATGCAAAGGAATTCATTATCGGAACCGAGAACAGTATCGTGCAGCATCTGCAGTTTGCATGTCCGGACAAGCAGTTTTATCCATTATCAAGAGACTGTGTCTGCCACAATATGAAACTGACCACACTCGGAGATGTATACCAGTGTGTAAAGGGCACCGGCGGAGAGGAAATCAAGCTGGACGAAGAAGTGCGTATAAAAGCAAAACGCTGTATTGATACCATGCTGGAACTTGGCAATTAAAGCAGGTCAGCCTGCAAAGATGCGCGCCCTGCGGAGTCAAAGATGATGCTGTGTCTCCGCAAGGGCGCGAAAGTGTGCGGTAAACGCACACTTTATTTTTTTACCGATTTTACAAGGAAATCCAATGTAACCGTTGTGGTGGTATCACCGGCAAGGAGCGTGTACGTTTCTCCGCTGGTGAGCTTTGGACAACTGATTACAACGGAATTATAGGATTTGGCAGGGGTATAGGAAAGCAGCATCCGGGGTATCAGATTGTGGTAGTGTCTGTTCTGAAAACAATTTATGAAGAAAGAAAAGGAAAACTTAAGAGAATCTAAATTGACTTGCAACATAAACTTATATAAAATAAAAAGCGCGGAGATGTTCGCAGAGTTCATTTCAAACGAAGAGGAGGAATTTTATATGATATGTCCGAAGTGCGGCAGTGAAATGCCGGATGACAGTACATTCTGCACCAGATGCGGAGCCAGCTTACATACAGGAACACAGGAAAATCAGAATTCGCAGGGGACGCCATACGGCTACGGAAATCCACAGGGAAACAACGGAGCGTATTATGGCAATCCACAGATGAACAATGGTATGCCGTACGGGCAGCCTTATGTAGATCCTAAGGATCATTCCACAGAATTTGACGGAAAAGATATTGCGGAGCACAAACTGTTTGCAATGCTTCCATATCTTCTGGGAATTTTGGGAACTATCGTGGCACTTCTTGTGGCGAAGGATTCTCCTTATGTCGGATTTCATGTGCGTGAGGGAATCAGGATACTTGTGTCTGAAGTTCTGCTGGGACTGATTACCGTAGTGTTCTGCTGGACCGTTGTCGTTCCGATTGCAGCAGCCGTATGTTTTATCATTTTACTGGTTGTCCGTATCATCAGTTTTGTTAACGTCTGCAATGGAAAGGCAAAGGAAGCTGCTATAGTCAGCAATTTCGGATTTTTGAAATAACTTATAAAGATCCAATGAAAAAGAGAAGAAGATTCTGCATGCTATGTAAGAATCTTCTTCTCTTTTTTGTGGAAACATGGGATGTTTAATTGAGAAGAATGGAAAAAGTCAGGGAATTTCCATCTTCACTTTTGGCAGAAATTTTCCCTTTGTGTGCGGTTACAATGGCGTAGACTACGGTAACATCTTTATACATAGAAGATAAGACGGGAACCTTAAATAAACTTAAAACATTCGTAAGTTTTGTCGTTTTACAGGACAACATATTTTTTACATTGAATTTACATTAGTCTGGTTATGCATTTTACACAGACCCGATAAGATAGCAACTGTAATGAGGAACAATATGAAAGAAAGAGGAGAAAATCATGAAAAACAAACTTGTAAAAATGATGGCTTTACTGACAGCAACAACAATGGTCGCTGCAGGTGTGATGGGATGTGGTTCTGACAGCAGTGATGCAAGTGCTGATGCAAATACAGATACAACGGCATCTGATACAACTGCAAATGCAGATACAACAGATGGATCGGATCTGAGCGGAACCGTTACACTGGCAGGAAGTACTTCCATGGAGAAGCTTGCAAATGCCATGAACGAAGCATTCATGGAGAAATATCCGAATGTTTCCGCAACCGCAGAGTTTACAGGGTCCAGTGCAGGAATCGAGTCTCTTACAGCCGGCAGCGTTGATATCGGAGATGCTTCCCGTGCTCTTTCTGACGATGAGAAAAGCCAGGGTATCGTAGAGAACATTGTGGCAATTGATGGTATCGCAGTTATTACAGATACAGCAAACACAATCACAGATATTAAGTCTGAAGATCTTGCAAAAGTATATACCGGAGAGATTACAAACTGGAAAGATCTCGGCGGACCGGATGAGCAGATTGTAGTCATCGGCCGTGAGGCAGGATCTGGTACAAGAGATGCATTTGAGGAACTGATGGATGTAAAGGATTCCTGCAAATATGCACAGGAACTTGATTCTACAGGTGCTGTTTTAGCAAAGGTTGCAGCAACTCCGGGAGCAGTTGGATATGTATCTTTAGATGTGCTGGATGACACCGTAAATGGATTAAAGATCAACTCTGTAGAGCCGACAGAAGACAATATTCTTGCAGGAGACTATGTATTACAGAGACCGTTCGTAATGGCTACCAAGGGTGAGATTTCTGAGCAGAGTAAGCAGGTACAGGCATATTTCGACTTTATCAACTCTGCAGACGGACAGAATGTTATCAAGTCTGTAGGACTGATCATCCCAAACAGCAAATAATGTAAATTAAGAAACACGTAAACAGGCAAACGAGGATAAAGATATGACAGGCGGCAAAGCAACAAAGCACATCGTGGAAACGATTGCAAAAGTAATATTTCTTATATGCGCAGCCGTTGCCATCGTAGCAGTTCTTTCCATAACGGTTTATATGTTTGCAAAGGGCACCCCGGCACTGGCAAAGGTCGGGGTGATTGACCTGTTATTTGGAACTGTATGGCAGCCGACAGCAGCAACACCATCTTATGGTATTTTGTACATTATTCTGACTTCTATTGCAGGTACTGCAGTGGCAATTCTGATCGGTGTACCGATTGGAATTCTGACAGCAGTATTTATCACAGAGATTTCCAATAAAAAGCTGGCAGCGATTGTACAGCCGGCGGTAGAGCTGCTGGCAGCAATTCCATCTGTAATATATGGACTGCTTGGACTTATGGTTTTAAATCCATTGATGTACCGCCTGGAAAAACGGGTGTTTGCGGGAAGTACAACCCATCAGTTTACCGGTGGTTCCAATCTGCTTTCTGCGATTATTGTACTGGCAATCATGATTTTGCCTACGGTAATCAATATCAGTGTTTCCTCCATCCGTGCGGTACCGGGACATTTAAAATCCGCTTCGCTTGCCCTCGGAGCAACACATATCCAGACCATATTTAAAGTTATGATTCCGGCAGCAAGATCCGGTATTATGACAGGTGTGGTTCTTGGTATCGGCCGTGCGCTCGGAGAAGCCATGGCAATCAATATGGTTGCTGGAGGTTCGGTAAATCTGCCGCTTCCGTTCAACTCGGTACGTTTCCTGACCACACAGATTGTCAGTGAGATGAGTTATGCGGAAGGACTTCACCGGGAAGTGCTCTTTACGGTAGGATTGGTACTGTTTATCTTTATAATGATTATCAATCTGGTGCTTGCACAGGTGGAAAAGAAAGGAGCCGTTGAAAAATGACAGGAAGTAATACAAGTATTCGTACGAAAACCAGGCATCCGGCGGATTTCTTTATTTATGTTGCCATCTATGTGTGTGCAATTCTTTCCGTTGTGCTGCTTATCGGAATCATTGTGTATGTATTTGTCAAAGGTATCCGGAGCGTCAACTGGGAATTCCTTACCAGTGTCACTTCGGTGTTAAAAGGAACAACCGGTATTGCGGGAAATATTGTAAATACGCTTTATATCATAATTGTAACCATGCTGATTGCTACCCCCATCGGTGTTGGTACAGCGGTTTATCTGAATGAGTACGCAAAACCGGGAAAACTGGTCAGCATGATTGAGTTCGCAACCGAGACGCTGGCAGGTATTCCGTCCATTATTTTTGGTCTGTTTGGTATGATGTTTTTCGGACAGACACTTCATCTGAAATATTCCATCCTGACAGGTTCCTTTACTCTGACGCTGATGGTGCTTCCATTGATTACACGTAATACACAGGAAGCATTAAAAACAGTTCCGGACAGTTACCGCAGCGGTGCCATCGGTCTGGGAGCCGGAAAGTGGCATATGATAAGGACTATTTTACTGCCGTCAGCGATGCCGGGAATCATCACCGGTGTTATTCTTGCCATCGGACGAATTGTCGGTGAGTCAGCAGCACTGTTGTTTACAGCGGGAAGCTCGGGCCTCCTCCCGAAGAGCTTTGCCGATCTGTTTGCAAAGGCGAAAATGCCGGCCGGAACTCTTACCATTCAGCTTTACCTGAGCGCAACGAAGGGTGAATTCGGGGTAGCATTTGGTATTGCAGTAGTTCTTTTGCTGATTGTTCTTGGAATCAACTTACTTACCAAAGCATTGGCAAAGAAGTTTGACGTCAATCGCAGATAACGATCATCTTTTCAAAATGTTTTTAAAAAGCAGGCGAATGTTTTCGGCTGCTTTTTTGTTGATATAAAAAACGGGGCAAAATATGCATATAATAGATGAAAAAACGGGGCAAAATATAAAAAATAAGTTGTAAAAACGGGGCAAATGATGCACAATGTTATTGGAGGCGTGAATTTATGTATAGAAAAGATGCTATTGTTGTTGGAGAATGGATAAGAAATTCAAATAAAGCACTATTAGTAACAGGGGCAAGGCAGACAGGAAAAACCTGGCTTATAAGGGATGAGATAGAAAAGAGCGGATATACAAAGTTTGAATTGAATTTTATTGATCAGCCGGATATGGTTTCTTATCTGAATGCGGAAATGAGTGCGGAAGAATTTTTAATTAAATTAAAAATGATCATGCCAGAAGACTGCAAAGTACATGAAACGGTCGTCTTTTTTGACGAAATTCAAAAATGTCCGGAAATAGTAACAAAAATAAAATTTCTTGTCGATGAGGGAAGCTTTAAATATGTAATGAGCGGATCGTTATTGGGAGTGGAACTCAAAGGAATCGCTTCGGCTCCGGTTGGGTATCTGACCGTTTTAAGGATGTATCCTATGGATTTCGAAGAATTTATGGTCGCGAATAACGTTTCGACAACTACATTGGATATGCTGGAGGATAAATTTAAAACAGTAAGTCCTATAGAAGAATTCATACATCAGAAGCTTCTGGCAATGTTTTTTGTTTATCTTATTGTTGGCGGAATGCCAGATGCAGTAAAAACATATATCGAAACAAAAGATATCCGGGAGGTTGACAGAGTACAACGTGATATCACGACTCTTTATAAAGAGGATTTTTCTCAATATGAGCTTGAGGACAGAAAGCTTAAGCTGAAATCGATATATGATATTATTCCGGCAGAGTTAGACAAGCAGAATAAAAAGTTTGTATTTACGATGCTCAATAAAGAACTAAAATTTGAGCGATATGAAAATAGCTTTTTATGGCTAAAAGATGCAGGCGTAGCTTTGCCGGTTTATAATGTTGATGCACCGGTAATTCCCCTTTTAGCAAGCAAGAGCAGTAATGTGTTTAGACTTTTTTCAAGCGATATTGGCTTACTTACAAGTGCCTATCCGGCAGAAACAAAAATTGAATTAATAAATAAAAACGGGGAAGTGAACAATGGTGCACATTTTGAAAATGCGGTTGCGCAGCAATTGACGGCAAATGGTTTCGAACCGTTTTTCTGTAAAAAAAAGAATATTGGTGAGATGGATTTTGCAATAGAAATGAATGGAAAAGTTGTTCCGATTGAAGTTAAGTCTGGAAAAACATATAAATCGCACAAAGCATTGGATAATTTTATGAAGGTGCCGGATTATCATCTTGAGAAAGCATATGTTTTTTCTGTTGGAAATATCGAAACAGAAGGGAATATCATATATCTTCCAATCTACATGTGTTATCTGTTGAGAGAGCAGAAGCTGGGACAAATGATTGTAGAGTTAGATACAGAAGGTTTGTAAAAGAACTTTTTTATGGGTTTGCTTTTTATGGAAAAAAGTTTGAATTGATGGAGAATAAAAAAATGGTGCTGGTACAATAGAAGTTTGCGTTGTATCAGCACTATTTTTATCATTCAAATGATGTCAAAGAATGATTTGAAAAGATTATGAAACGGTACCATTTTTACTACATGAAATAGTAACGCTTTGCGTAAAATCTTTTGATGAACTTGGAGAAGTATGTGTTGCTGTTGCATATGCAGTAGCAGAGTTTCCGCTTTTGGAAGATGACACAGATTTAATTGACCAAGTTGTAGCAGGAGCAGAGGCATTTGGAGAACAGCTAATGCAGCGAGAGGTTGTACCATCATAGGTAAAAGTGGCAGTAATGGAAACACTCTATAATACGGTCCCGGAAGAATCACGCATATATGTTGTTTTTGTTTTGGTAATATTATGGGATGTCCGGCTTAATGTTGGAGCTAAATTAATAGATGGAGATGCATCGGTTATGACAGTTTGTATAGTGTATGGTGTTTTGTGGCAAGTATCAAAGATGGTATCGGCTTTCGTTGAAGTTGGAATTGAGCATAATAAAAATAGAGGAGAAATTAAGCATAGTGTAATTTTTCTTTTCATAGAAATCTTTTTCTCCTTATTTAATATCTGTATTTGTAAAATAGACGGTTTCCTGCTTAAAAACTTGAAAACTTCGATAATTTGTAATGGCAAAAACAAAAGTTATACATGCAAACATAATAATTAGTGTTACAATGAAATATCGTAAGTACTTACTCTTGCGAATTCGTTTTATTAATGTCTCTGTAGGAAGTGTTGAAATGTAAGAATTTACAGTATCTACAGGTGTGCCAAATTCTTGATATAAGTCATCAATTGTCTGAGGTGAGGTGTCATCACAGAAATCTTCCAGATTACTTGTCAGAGAAGCTAAATAATTTTTTTCTGATTTTCCAATAGCTGGAAGTAAGAGTTTCACTTCAGAAATGTATTGTTTACATAAGCTATTCATGCGTGTCTCCTTTCTCAAGAGAATCAAAAATTGCAGACATACCAGAAATCATATTTTCATAGTCGTGTTGCAATTCCTTTAAATATGCTTCTCCATCAGACTCTATATGATAATAGATACGGGTACGTTTTTTCCCAACAAGAACAGAATATTCACTGATCATTTGCTCATTTTCCAATTTGTACATGACCGTATATATCGTATTTGGGGAAATGGAGAGCAGTTCGTTTGACTCGCTTGTAATGTATTTACTTATCTCATAAGCATAGCAATCACCTTTGCTTTTTAAAATTGCTAATACTAAAAAATCGGTAATTCCTGTAATTAGAGTGTTTTTATATGCCATGCAATAAGTCCTCCCTGAATAATTAATACCATATCATAAAATATGCAAAGTGTAAATATTACGAAGTACAAAATAATGATTGACAAAAGAAAATGACTATGATACGCTACAAATACAATGATACATGTAGAATTGAAAGATAAAAATTAGGAGAGAGAAAACATGGAATTCACAGAGATATTCCTATAAAAGAAGCGTATAATGCTGTTGTAGTAGAAATGGAAGATATTTGATATATTAAAGAGATAAGCATGTATCAGAATCAATATCAAAGTGTTGTGATGGCACTGTTCTGATATTGTCAAATTTAAGATACAGTAACTTTTTTATGTTGAATATATGAGGAGAGCGACTATGAAAAAGATATTTCTGACAACTTTATTGATGATTGTGTTTCTGCTGAATGGCTGCGCGTCGGACAGTACAGAAACACAGATAGAAAGTTATGACACACAGGAAACATTACAGGTAAATAAAAAAGAATTTTCAAATCGTGCCGGGAGTGATTGTACGATAAAAGAATTTAAATTACCGTTACCAGAAAATGCAGACATTAGTTGTTTCTGTTATAGTTCACCATATATTTATTATGGAATATCATATACATTTTATAAGGAATCGATGTTGACAGTAGGAAAAGAATTTGTGTATTCGGACGATTATGCAACACAAATAAGAAGGTACGATGTGCAGACAAAAAAAGATATACTTCTGTATCAATATGATAATTGTGTTGAAATTTCAGATATACAATCTGATGGGGATGCTGTTATATGGGAAGATTATTTAGGTGAAGATGGAACATGGAGAGTTGTAAAACAGTCCAAAAACAAAAATGACATACAATTATTGTTTTCTGCAAAAGATACACAAAGCACAATGGATGCAGTCACTCTGAAAGAAAAAGATGGCAGTGTATATTGGTATGACAGGAGTGAAAATAATGGAAAGTATGGTTTATATCAATATGCAGATAAAAACATATCTATTCTGAATGATGATATTTCTTTGGCATCGCCATTTCAGCATGTCACATTAGATGGTAACAAAGCCGTAAAAATATATACTGATGCAGATGAGAAGATACAAATACGAGTAGGCGGAAAAGACATCGATACAGGAATACGCAGCGTTTCTGATGTGCAGATAAATGATCAGTATGTAGTGTGGCATGAGGAAAATATAATAAACAAAATCTATGTGTATGATCGGAAGGCAAAGCAAATCTACATGATAGAAACAGATGACTTTTTTTCTTATGGCATGCTGGAACATACATTGATTGTAAATGGATCTGCTGGAGTATTGGCCTATGATTTGGATCAGGAAACCGATACAGTGATAAAGCCAGCCAGTCAAAATACAAATATGTATTTATACATTTTTCAGGGTCAGGATTGTTTGTATACGCAGAGAGTCGACGATCAGAGCGTTATTGGTGTTTTAGAATATAATGGAGGGACAGATCGTAATAGTACATTGTCTGATGGGTGGAATGTATCCGGCAATGCAATTGTGTATGGGGGAAAAACAATCTGTCAGATTTCGGATGTTGATGATGATGCAGATACCATAGATTTATCTGCGCTTGACAGCAAAAAGGCATTTGTTTCTTATTTTTCCAATGATGGAAAGATTTCTGTGATGAGCTGTACGGCAGATGGACAGCAAACGAAGCTTGCCTCGCTGGAATATAAATCGTATGGTGGACCGAATGCTGTGTATCTTAATTTTACAAATGATAAGCAGGGATATCTTCTATATTGTTCCGATCCGGGAGCCGGAATGATGAACAAAGTATTATGGTCGACAGACGATGGTGGAAATACTTACTCGGTTGTGAAAGATTTATCTGCTGCCATACAGAATTATCCTACGGATATGGCTTTTAAAGACGCATCGACAGGAATGATTCTGGTAAGCAATCATGGAGCAGATGCATATGCGTATATGACAGAAGATGCAGGAAAGACATGGAAACCGTATGAGATTGACACATTTAAGAAATGTAATTATGTGAATGGAATATCCATTGAAAAAAATGCAGACAGTACCTGGAATCTTTTACTGCAAATCGCTACAGACGATGGTCTGGATTCCGTGACCTATACATCGGATGATGAGTGGAAAACCTGGAACCGTAAGGAAAAATAATGAGAATAATTCGAAAAGCGAGTGAACGATTTTACTCGCTTTTTTCCTTATGTGACAGAAAAAGCGAAAGGGTATCCGCATTTTATCGGTTGAGAACATAAAAGGATTATAGTACAATGAAGGAAAATGGCAGGAACGTAAAGGGGGGACGCAGCATGGCAAGAACCGTAGCGATCGGGAAACAGGATTTTGCATCGATTATGGAAAACCACTATTTTTTTGTGGATAAAACAGAGTTTATCCGGGAATGGTGGGAATCCGGAGATGATGTGACATTAATCACCAGACCGCGCCGCTTTGGAAAAACTTTAAACATGAGCATGGTAAACTGTTTTTTTTCGAACCGCTATGCGAACCGGGGAGATCTGTTTGAAAATTTATCAATCTGGCAGTATGAAAACTATCAAAAGTTACAGGGAACATATCCTGTTATTTTTTTGAGCTTTGCGTCCATTAAAGCAGACAATATTGAGGAAACGAAGCGCCAGATAAAAGCACAGATTGCAGCGTTATATGAACAAAACCGTTATCTGGTGAAAGGTGGAGTTTTAAGCAAAAACGAGCTGACGCAGTATGAAAAAATGACGATGGATATGGATGATGCAGAATGCTCCATTTCCATAAATCTGCTTTGCAGCTATCTGGAACGGTACTATGGAAAAAAAGTGATTGTTCTTCTGGATGAATACGATACACCGATGCAGGAAGCGTACATTCATGGATACTGGGAGCGTTTTACAGGATTTATCAGAAGTTTTCTGAATGCGACATTTAAGACGAATGCCTGCATGGAACGTGGAATTATGACTGGAATCACAAGAGTTTCCAAGGAATCTATATTTTCAGATCTGAATAATTTGAATGTGGTGACAACAACTTCTGATGATTATCGGTTAAGTTTTGGTTTTACGGAGGAGGAAGTCTTTGCGTCTTTGGCAGAGTATGGTCTGGAAGAAACAAAAGATGAAGTGAAAAAATGGTATGATGGATTTGCATTCGGAGGAAGCAAAGATATATATAATCCATGGTCCATCACGAATTATCTGGATAAAAAAAGATTTCAGGCATATTGGGCGGCAACAAGTGGAAATACACTGGTGAACCGGTTGATTCGGACGGCATCTGCTGATATCAAAGAGAAAATGGAAGATCTCTTAAATCATAAGGAAATCGTTGTTTCTTTCGATGAGCAAATCGTTTTTGATCAGCTTGATTATTCGCCATCAGCAATCTGGAGTCTTTTGGTTGCAAGTGGATATCTGAAGGTGGAGAAGGTAGAATATCGGGGAATGCTTCAAAAAATATGGTATCATCTGACCATTACCAATCTGGAAACATTTGGCATGTTTTCCGATATGTTTGCAGGGTGGTTTGATAACTATAATGCCAACTATAATGCGTTTATAGAGGCATTCTTACATGGAAATCTAAAAGAGATGAATGCATATATGAATGATGTGGCACTTGCAACTTTCAGCAGTTTTGACACAGGCAGTCATCCTTCGGAAGCGGCGCAGCCGGAGCGTTTTTATCATGGTTTTGTACTGGGCCTGCTGGTAGAACTTCGGGATCGTTATCAGCTTAAATCAAACCGTGAAAGTGGTTATGGACGATATGATGTTATGCTGATACCGAATCAAAAGACGGATATTGCAATGATCCTTGAATTTAAGGTACATGATTCCAGCGAAGAAAAAACACTTGAGGATACTGTAGAAGCAGCATTACGTCAGATTGAAGAAAAAAAGTACGATGCAGAGCTGTTCGCATTGGGAATAGAAGAAAAACAAATTCGTCATTATGGGTTTGCATTTGAAGGAAAAAAAGTGCGCATAGGGAGCAAAGGGAAATGAAATAGTTGCATTTTATATAAATCTTTCTTATAATATACACAGTTTGTATATCTGAGAGGGAGTGAAATTATGAAACTGGAAAGTTCCAGTATAAAAAAAGCGGATATTCAGATGTCGGAAGCGTTTGTCACAAGCGTTTTTCTGGCATTGTCCGGAGGTTTTCAGGATGCATACACTTATTTTACGAGGCAGGAAGTATTCTCAAATGCACAGACTGGAAACATCGTACTGATGAGCACGCACCTGATGATGGGAGAATGGCTTGACGTGTTGCGCTATCTGTTTCCACTTCTGGCATTTGCCGGAGGAGTGTTTTTTGCGGAGCGGATTCATATGCTGTTTAAGTATGCAAAGCGCCTGCACTGGCGGCAGGGTGTGCTTTTAATGGAGATCGTGATTTTGTTTGCGGTCGGATTCATGCCAAAGCACTTGGATCTTCTGGCAACCGTACTCGTCTCCTTTGCCTGTGCGATGCAGGTACAGACGTTCCGGAAAGTCAGCGGATATTCCTATGCCAGCACAATGTGCATCGGAAATCTTCGTAGCGGAACAGAAGCATTTACCGGTTATCTGCAGACCCATGACACAGAAAAATTAAAAAAGGCACTGTATTATTTTGGCATTATTTTATTTTTCGGACTCGGGGCTGGTATTGGAGGAAATCTCTCTATCCGGTTTGGATATCATATGATCTGGGTATCGAGCGGACTGCTTCTGATCAGTTTTCTGCTCATGTTTGTGGAAAAGATGGACCGGTAAATTCATCGGAAAGATATCGGCGTGGTCTCTATGCCGATAAAATTCATGTAAAAGATACCATTGTGGTACCTATATACCGAAAATTTAATATTTAGATACCGGAAAGTCTCTATAGATCAAAAATTGCTTTTTCAGGTACCACTTTTATAAAAAAAGCGGTATCCGGAGAAGCAATTTTTACCATATAGGTGACATGTCCAGATTTCTAGCATTAAAATTTTGAGAAAACGTCACCTTAGGCTTTAATTTTTCATCTATAGATACCGGGCCTTATCATCAATTAATTTATCGGGATGTCTTTCAATTATATTTTCTTCAACCAACAGGAAGAAATGTCCCCCTTCTTACGTCACTTAGAGAAATCTTATATTTAAAACATCAACCTGCAAATTTAGCGTGTCAAGAAAACTTACATCCATTACATTGATTTTGCAAAAATTTTACATTCCCAGTCCAGTGCATTTTACAATCTCTCTTTATAATATTCATAAATCCTAAGAAATGGATAATTGCAGTGTGAGAAAACCATTGCAGATGAGGAGAGAAACATGGAAAAACGAACAAAAATTACTGTCCGTGATCTGAACCTGTATTACGGTGAAAACCATGCACTCAAGGATGTAAACATGAATATTCGTGAGAATTGTGTGACCGCTTTTATCGGACCGTCCGGATGTGGAAAATCAACATTCTTAAAAACCATCAACCGGATGAATGATCTGGTAGATGGTGTGAGAATCACAGGAGAAGTGAAACTGGATGATGAGGATATCTATGCAGAGGGTGTAGATACAACCGTTCTTCGGAAAAGAATTGGCATGGTGTTTCAGCAGCCGAACCCGTTTCCGATGAGTATTTATGACAACATTGCATATGGTCCGCGTGTACATGGAATGAAAGATAAGTCAAAACTGGATGCCATCGTTGAAGAAAGTCTGCGCGGAGCAGCTATTTTTGATGAGGTCAAGGATCGTTTAAAGAAATCCGCTCTGGGGCTTTCCGGTGGACAGCAGCAGCGTATCTGTATTGCCCGTGCACTTGCCGTACAGCCTGAGGTTCTGTTGATGGATGAGCCGACATCTGCACTGGACCCGATTTCCACATCAAAGATTGAAGAACTGATGGAGGATCTGAAAAAGAAATACACGGTAGTTGTTGTTACCCATAATATGCAGCAGGCAGTGCGTGTATCGGATGATACGGCATTTTTCCTTGTAGGGGAAATGGTTGAGTTTGGCGATACGAAAACAATTTTTTCTTATCCGAAAGATAAACGGACAGAAGATTATATTACAGGGAGGTTTGGTTAATGCGCTCAAAGTTCGATGAGCAGCTTAGACTGCTCAATCAGGAAATGATGTATATGGGAACCATGATTGAGGATTCCATCCAGAAAGCAATAGAAGCATTGATAGATCAGAATGCGCAGCTTGCAGAAAAAATCATGAATTCAGATTCGGATGTGGATCATGAACAGAAGAAAATTGAAAACATCTGTTTTAATCTGCTGATGCAGCAACAGCCGGTTGCAAGGGATCTGCGTGTGATTTCCGCAGCAATGAAGATGGTAACGGATATGGAACGAATTGGAGACCATGCAGCAGATATCTCGGAAATCACAATCATGCTTTCAAAAGAACCGTATGTGCTGAATCTGGATGATATCAAAAAGATGGCGAGTGAAACCGTAATTATGTTGATCCGCAGCATCGAAGCATATGTGGAAAAGGATATGAATAAGGCACAGGAAGTCATCCGGCATGATGATATTGTAGATGACCTGTTTGATAAAAATAAGGCAGATATCATTGAACTGATCCGGCATGATCCGGAAAAAGGCGAGCAGGCGGCGGATATGCTGATGGTTGCAAAATATTTTGAACGAATCGGAGACCACGCGACCAATATTGCAGAATGGGTTATCTTTGCATTGAATGATAAAAAGAAATAAAAGAATCCTAACAGTGGATAGAACTTTACATAAATTTTACATAAACGATACTTTGGATTTTACATGTCGTATGCTATGATAAGAAACAGATAGAATACGTGTGAGAGGGCGGTCTTGTGCAGGCATGGCCGTCCTGCTTGATGTTGCAGAGGTATATATAAAGATAGACAGAGGGAAAAAGTTATGGCATTGATTTATATCGTGGAAGATGATGAAAATATCAGGGAGATTGAGACAATTGCATTGAAAAACAGCAATTACATGGTCTGCGCATTTGAAAAGGCAACTACATTTTATAAAAAACTGGAGGATATTATGCCGGATCTGGTGCTTTTGGATGTTATGCTTCCGGATGAGAGTGGGTATGATATTGTGCGTAAACTGCGGAAAAATCCTGCAACAAAGAAACTGCCAATTATTATGGTGACAGCAAAGACAGCAGAAATGGATATGATCAAAGGACTGGATGAAGGTGCGGATGATTATATTAAGAAACCATTTTCTATTATGGAGCTGATTACGAGAGTAAAAGCACTTTTGCGGCGGACGGAGACGGAGGATGTCAAGATCCTGCAGGTTGAAAATATTACACTGGATCACGAACGCCATATGGTTTTTGTAGACGACAAACCGGTAGAGCTGACGTTTAAGGAGTATGAACTGCTTCGTCTGCTGATGACCAATCCGAGTGTTGTATTGTCCAGAGAGGTCATCATGCGTCATGTATGGGGGACAGAATTTGAGGGCGAATCCCGTACCGTTGATATGCATATCAAGACACTGCGGCAGAAGCTTGGAGAAGCGGGAAGCAAAATCCGTACCGTTCGAAATGTGGGATATGTGATAGAGTAAGGAGCTGTTATGAAGAAACGAATCAATTTACGGCTGATTCTGATTGCAGGTATTGCAGTGATTGTAACCATGATCTGTATGACCGGTATTTATTATAAACTGTTTCAGGGACAGGTGCGCAAGGATCTGCAGATCAATGCAAGACTGCTTTCCGGCACGGGATTGTTTGATGATCCGGACAATACAAATGTTTCACTTTCCGAATATTATGAAGTCGGGGAAGATCTGCGTGTTACCTGGATTGCAAAGGATGGTACGGTACTTTTTGATAATGATCTGGATATTTCACAGCTTCCAAACCACAAAAACCGCCCGGAAGTAAAGACGGCATTGTTTCAGGGTGAGGGAGAAAGTGTCCGGCGGTCGGATACCATGCAGATGGACAATTACTATTATGCGCTCCGGCTGGAAAACGGAACGGTTATCCGTGTGGCAACACAGGCACGTAGTGTCTACAGTGTGTTCCTTGCAGCATCCCCATTTGTGATACTGATACTGATACTGATTGTTTCCATTTGTATTGTTCTGGCACATTTTTTAACCAAACAATTGCTGCATCCGATTGAACGGCTTGCTGAAAACATGGAAGATACCATAGAAGAACCTGTATACAAAGAGCTTGTGCCATTTGTAAATACGATTCGTAAACAGCACGAAAACATCCTGATGGCCGCAAAAGTACGGCAGGATTTCACGGCAAATGTATCCCATGAGCTGAAGACACCGCTTACTGCAATTTCCGGGTATGCGGAGCTGATCGAAAACCATATGGTAGATCCGGAGCAGGAGACCCGTTTTGCACAGGAAATCCAGCAGAATGCGACGCGGCTTCTTTCTCTTATCAATGATATCATCCGGCTTTCCGAGCTGGACAGCGGGGAAGACAGCCTGCTGTGTTTTGAACAGGTGGATCTGGATGAGGTAGCCGGTACCTGTGTGAAAAATCTGCAGATGAATGCACAGAAACGGAATGTAACGCTGTATTATGAAGGCGTGTCCTGTATGTTGCGGGCAGACAGGGGCATGATTTCGGAACTTGTGGAAAATCTGTGTCAGAATGCGATCCGTTATAATAATGAAGGTGGTGAGGTGCACGTGCGTGTGTACTATGAAAAAGGACAGCCGATGCTTTCTGTGGCAGACAATGGTATCGGGATTCCAAAAGACCAGCAGGAACGTATTTTTGAGCGGTTTTACCGTGTTGATAAAAGCAGATCCAAACAGACCGGTGGTACGGGACTGGGACTTGCTATCGTCAAGCATATTGTGGAACTGCATGATGCGGTACTTCATTTGGAAAGTGAGCCGGGAAAAGGAACAACGATCACAGTAGCTTTTTAGCTGCATACAGGGGACTTTGGTTTACAAAGTCCCTTTTTTCGTGTAATATAGGTAAAATAAATAGGAAGAGAAAAGAAAGAGGCGAGATACAATGTATCAGGAAATATCACAGTTACTGATGTATGGAGATTTGGACGAGGATTCAATCCTTGCACAGATGGGAGAAGTATTCGGGAAATATGAGACCGGTGAATATAATAAAACCGGACTTGTCCGCGATATCAATACGCAGGTAAAACGGATTTTAAAAGTGGCAACAGATTATGGATTTGATGATAATCTGTGGCATAATTATCTGACATTTTTCCTTATGATGAGTGAAAATCCTTTCAGCATGACCTGTGAAAAGGTGGGAGCCAGTGATGGAAGTGTCAATGAACTGGTGGAAAATGATTTCCGTATTTTTAAAGATTTGTTTGACTATGATTTCGGACCAATCGAAAAAGATCTGGGAATCAACTGTTTCAGCCAGATTTCCAATTATAAGGCCATCCATAAAAAGGATCTGATGTACAACAAAAATGTCAGCGAAAAAGTCCGCTCTTTAAGCAAAAAACTGGAGGCGGCAAAGGATGAAAAAGAATTCTTTGATGCAGTGACTGGTTTTTATAAAGACTACGGTGTTGGAATGTTTGGTCTCAACAAAGCATTCCGGATTGATGATACACCGCAGGGAAGCTTTACATTTCGTGCAATCAACAATATGGATACCGTTATGCTGGACGATCTGGTCGGATATGAGATTCAGAAAAAGAAGCTGGTAGACAATACGGAAGCGTTTGTACAGGGAAAGAAAGCAAACAATGTATTGCTGTTTGGTGACAGTGGTACCGGTAAATCTACCAGTATCAAAGCCATTGTCAACCAGTATTACAAAGACGGCCTGCGTATGATTGAAATCTACAAGCATCAGTTTAAGTATCTTTCCGAGATCATTGCAGAGATCAAAAACCGAAACTATCGTTTTATCATCTATATGGATGATCTTTCTTTCGAGGAATTTGAGATTGAGTATAAGTTCTTAAAAGCTGTTATCGAGGGCGGTGTGGAAACCAAACCGGAAAATATTCTGATTTATGCAACTTCCAACCGGCGGCATCTGATCAAAGAGAGCTGGAATGACCGAAACGATCAGGATAATTCCAATGATCGTCACCATTCCGATACGGTTGAAGAGAAACTTTCTCTGGTGAACCGCTTTGGTGTGACCATTAATTACTCGAAGCCGACACAGAAAGAATACTTTGATATTGTTTTGCATCTGGCAAGACGTGCAGGGGTTACCTTACCGGATGAGGAACTCCGTGCAGAGGCCAACAAGTGGGAATTGAGTCATGGAGGCATTTCCGGACGTACGGCAGAGCAGTTTGTCAGCTATCTTGCTTCCCAGCCGGATGCATTTAAATAAAAGGAGAAAACATGTTATATCAGATCTGCCATGGAGCAGTCTCTTTTGCCGATGAAGAGATTCTGCATGACATCAATTTTGAAATAAGAAATACGGAAAAAATTGCAGTCGTCGGGCGGAACGGCTGCGGCAAAACCACGCTCTTAAAGCTGATCCACGGGGATGTGGAGCTGGACAAAAGAGACAGTGATGAGGATATTTTTATTGCAAAAGCAGGCAATCCGCAGATCGGTTACTTAAAACAGATTGCGTTTGAAGATCCTTCCGTTACGCTTGAGCAGGAAGTGCGTAAAGTCTTTGCTCCGATGGAGCGCCGGAAAAAAGAACTGGAAGCTGCGGCACAGGCACTTGAGACTGATTATTCCGAAGAGGCCGTGACACGTTATACCGCAATGGAAGAAAAATTCAAGGAAGACGGCGGATACTATTTTGAAAAAGAGTATGATGTAATCATCCGTAAGTTCGGCTTTTCCGAGGAAGAGCGAAAGAAACCGCTGTCCGAGTTTTCCGGTGGACAGCAGACAAAGATTGCCTTTATCAAGCTGCTTTTGAGCAAGCCGGATATTCTGCTTCTGGATGAGCCAACGAACCATCTGGATATCACAACGATCGAGTGGCTGGAGACGTATCTGAAAAATTATCCGAAGGCTGTGGTCGTGGTATCACATGACCGTATGTTTCTGGACAATGTGGTGGACGTGGTGTACGAGATTGAGTACGGCACAGCGACCCGTTATCCGGGCAATTACTCCAATTTCATGGAGCGGAAAAAAGAAAACTACAATAAGATGATGAAAGATTACAATGCGCAGCAGAAGGAAATTGCCAGACTGCAGCGTATTGTCGACCGGTTTAAAAATAAACCAACCAAGGTGTCCATGGCGCATTCCAAGGAGAAAGCCATTGAACATATGGTAAAACTCGAAGCTCCGGATCGTTTCGATACCCGGACATTCCATGCAAATTTCCAGCCGGACAAAGAGACCGGAAATGATGTGCTTTTGGTGACAAATCTTGCGATTGGATATGACCATCCGCTTTCTACGGTCAGTTTTGATCTGAAAAAAGGGGAAAAGCTGGGAATCCTCGGTGGAAATGGTCTGGGGAAATCGACACTTTTAAAAACCCTGGTGGGACAGCTTGCCCCGCTGGCCGGAGAGTACAATTTTGGAACAAATGTGCAGATTGGTTATTTTGACCAGCAGATGGCGATGTATTCGAGCCGGAAGACGGTGCTGGATGATTTCTGGGATGAGTTCCCGAATCTGACCGAGACAGAAGCGCGGAATGCGCTTGGAGCCTTTATGTTTACCGGGGAGGATGTATTTAAAAATATTGATATGCTTTCCGGTGGGGAGAAGGTGCGTCTGGCACTGTGTAAGATCTTAAAGCGTCGACCGAATGTGCTGGTGCTGGATGAGCCAACCAACCATATGGATATTGTGGGAAAAGAAACGCTTGAGAGTATGTTAAAAGATTTCTCCGGCACGCTGATCTTCGTATCGCATGACCGGTATTTTGTGCGCAAAGTAGCAAACCGTCTGCTTGTTTTTGAGGACGGCACGACACATCTGTATCAGTTTGGTTACGAGGAATATCAGGAAAAACTGGATCGTGAAGCGGCAGAATCCGGGGATGATTATCGTAAAAATCCTGCAGCGTTAGGCGGTGCAATCAGCCAGAACGGTGCTGGTCAGCAGAGCAAAGGCACACAGGAAACCGGTGGTAAGAAAGCGTATTACAATCCGGGCAAGGAGCGCTCGAAAATTGAAAAAAAAGTGAAGAAGGCCGAGGAAGAGCTGGCAGTCAAAGAGGAGAAACTGGACGCTTTAAAACAGGAACTGCTGCGGCCGGAATATCAGTCCAGCTATTCCAAGCTGACAGAGATTCAGGGCGAAATCGATGCGCTCGAGGAAGAAATCATGGCGGATATGGAAAACTGGGAGGCACTTTCCCAGCAGCTTGAGGAGCTGGAAGGCTAGAGACATGGTTTCTATAGGTAGAAATATGATGTAAGATATTGCGTGGTCTCTTATAGAAGAAAAAACATGGAAAAGGATACCATGGTGGTTTCTATAGAAGTAAAAACATGAAAAGGATACCACGGTAGTCTCTATAGAAGCAAAAACATGAAAAAGATACCACGGCGGTCTCTATAGAAGTAAAAACATGAAAAAAGATACCACGGTGGTCTCTATAGTAAAAAAATTGATGAGCAGGATACCGTTTAGTCTCTATATTAGAAAAATTCATCAAAAGATACCGCTTTTGGACAAAAAGCGGTATCTTTTGATGTGATTTTAGACTATAGGTGACAAATATCTGATTTGAAGCGTGAAATAAGGCATAAATGTCACCTGAGCAAGTAATTTTAATACTATAGATACCAGCGTGCCTTCAAATATAGATAATGTTGCAAAAGATAGAAATGAATTACCGATTTTCAGTTGCTATTGATATGCCTCAATGCGACAGTACCTTTAGAAATAATTTGTTATTGAAACTGGCAGTCGAAATGAAATTGTAATAGTCGCTGGATCTGCTCAGTGGAAAGTGGCTGCTTTTGCGTTTCATAGGACACAAGCAGTTTATCATTTGGATAAATCCCATATTTCATATACAAAGAAATTTTATCTGATGCATTTTTCACATACTCGGATTTATCCATCATTCCAAAGTGTTCCCAATAAAATATTTCTCCGGTTTCAGGGTGACGAATCGTAAAATCGGGGAAAAGTGTAATACTGCCGAGTTTTAATTCACACTCATAGCGATAAGGAATTTTTTGCACATAAAGGCTCATGGCAATCATAGCTTCTGATTTGGAACGCATAAATTCATTTTTGCATGTTTTATGTTTTAATTGTTCCGGATAATTTTTGTTTTTGTTATATGGAGATGATTCCCAGGTTTGAAGTTCCTGGGATACTGGCTGAAAATGTTCTGCCAGCAGTGAATGATAAGCACTATCATAAGTGAGTAATTGTTCTGCTTTGCCACTGTTATAACTGTCATGACGGAAATAATAAGCTAAAGCATCTAAATTAGTTTGATATTCCTTTTGCTTTTCCAGAAGATAACGTCGGATAGCAAGCTGAGAGGCATAAGGTTTCTGGTCTTTGGGAATATATGTTTTGGTATGCCCATCACTGCGATACCATTTGGTTCGATTACCACATCTGGTGCAGATCAGTTTCCCTTCGGGAAGCTGTTGTAACTGTTTCTGAATGTCTGTCAGTTTTTGCTGCAGCTGTTCTTGTTGCAAAAGCATAGTTTCGTAAAATGATATAAAAAACACCCCTTCCATATAGATTTATTTTATTAAAACATATGTGTGTAAATTGGTAAAGCATTTTTGCACTTTAATTTGTAATTTATGAAGATAATCTGAAACTTTTTTGGGCATCCGAACGTCTAATAAGCAGAAAGGAGCAAAAGAGAGCATGAAATATCCGGATATAAGCAAAGCTGTCGAACAGGAAATTCTGGCTTCTTATGATAAACTTTACCGGCTTGCATTTTCATACGTGAAAAATGAGCAGGACGCTATGGACGTTGTGCAGGAAAGCGTATACAAAGCCATGAAAAATGCAAGTCAGATCAAAGAAAAAAAATATATCAAAACATGGCTGTGGCGTATTGTGATTAACACGGCGGTAGATGCAACCCGGCATCAGTCAAGGTTCGTGAGCGATGATCAGGTTCAGGAGGAAGGACAGGAGGATCGCTATGAGGACACGGATATCATGGCTGCGCTTGATACGCTCGAGGAAAAAGAGCGTAAGGTGATCATGCTGAAAGTTTTTGAAGAGTGGACAATCCGCGAAATTGCGGATTGTCTGCATCAAAATCCGAATACGGTGAAATCAATGCTTTATCGTGGCCTGAAAAAATTAAGAGGAAAAGTGGAGGCGGAGATGGTATGAGCAGATTAGATGATATCAAAGCGGCATATGATAACATTCAGGTGCCGGCGGAATTAAAAGAACGTGTGCTGCAAAGCATGGAACGTGGCAAAAAGGATGCGTGTGGAGAAAAAAAAGAATCCGGAAAAACGTTTGCCGGAAAAAGTGAACGGAATCAAAAGAAAGGTCACATGCTTCCGTTTGTCCGCGCGGCAGAAGCAGTGGCGGCAGCAGTTGCAGTGCTGGTCATCAGTGTCAATGTCAGTCCAACAGTGGCTAATGCAATGGAACAGGTGCCAATATTTGGTGCGATTGTTAAAATCGTGAATTTTACCACGTATTCGGATAAGCAGGAAAAAAAGCAGATGGAAGCAACAGTCAGGGTGCCGGAAGTACAAGTCATTGGAACAGATGGAAAACCACTGACCAGAGAATCAAAGGAGTTAAATGCAGCGGTATCCGGATATCTGGACAAAATCTTTCAGATGTATAAGAAAGATGTGGCAGCTGTCAGTGACGGAGAGGAAGGCCATGAGGAAATTACTTCGGATTACCGGATTGTCACAGACAATAGGAGACTGTTTAGTCTGCGTGTGGATACGGTTATTGCCATGGGTGGTTCGGACAGTTTTACAAAGATATATAATATTGACAAGAAAACCGGAAAGATGATTACACTGAAAGATTTATTCCGCGAGGGAAGTGATTATAAAAAACGTATTTTCGACAGTATAAAAGAACAGATGCGTGCCCAGATGAAAGAGGACAGCAGTAAGGCATATTTTCTGGATGATGATCAACCGGAATGGGATTTTAAGCAGATTAAGGATGATGCGGATTTTTATATCAGCGACAATGGAGAGTTAACGTTTGTCTTTGATAAGTATGAGGTGGCTCCTGGATATATGGGTCTGGTAGAATTTTCGGTTCCGACAGAGAAGCTTTCAGATATCGTTAAGGATGGATATTTGCAATAAAAATATAAAATATGCATAAAATTTTATAAAACTCGTTGCTTTTTTTGGTACTTATGATATAATGAAACCATGATACTTCTTGTATCAAATACACAGCAAAGGGGTTGGGCATCATGAGAATTACAATTACCGGAAGAAATATCGAACTGACAGAGGGATTAAAGGCAGCGGTAGAGGAGAAGCTTTCCAAACTGGAGAAGTTTTTCGCACCGGATACCGATGTATTTGTTACATTAAGCGTGGAGAAGGAGCGCCAGAAGATTGAGGTAACGATTCCGATTAAGGGGCATGTGATTCGTTCAGAGCAGAGCAGCAATGATATGTATGTTTCTATTGATCTTGTAGAGGAGGTTATTGAGCGTCAGCTTAGAAAGTACCGTACCAAGCTTGCATCCAAGAAGATGAATGTGGCAGACAATTTCAACGAAGCATTTATCGACAGCGATGCAGATGAGGATGAGGAGATCAAGATCGTGCGTACCAAGAGATTTGGTATGAAGCCAATGTATCCGGAGGATGCATGTGTGCAGATGGAACTGACCGGACACGATTTCTTCGTATTCCGCAATGCAGAGACAGACGAGGTCAATGTCGTATACAAGAGAAAAGGAAATACATTTGGTCTGATCGAGCCGGAGTGCTAGTTCATAGAAACCGGAGGGCATCCATTGGATGCCCTTTTTTTGTGTAAAATGCATTATTTATACAGTAATACTTTGTGTAAAAAGCATACGCGAATCGCGTCTTTACATCAAATATGTAATAAGATATGATTACATATAGAAACTGACATTGGGGGTTGGTTTTTGATACAAATTCGGGTAGGAAAACAAAAGAAAAAGGAGAAGAAGAAAATTTATACAGAAAATAAAATTGGGCGCTACGTGCAGTTCCTCATAGAGCGGGAAGATTTTTTAGAACTGGTTGCCAGCTGGCTTCTTTCCATAGAGGACGAGCGCATGCAGCTGTTAAGGCAGTTTATTTTTGAAGTGGAGTTATCGGAAACCGAAGAATTAAAAAATGTTTTGTATCAATATGGGAGTTATCTCACAGAGAAAAACTATCTGGAGAGAAAGTTTTTCGAATACATGGCAGAGCTGGTGCGGAAAATGGAACAGAATCGCAGGGCAGCGGCTTTGCCGGCAGCAATAGAATAAAGGGGGAATCCTACCGGAGTTTGTGCAAAAGGAGACTGTAGTGCTGAGCAGTCTCTTTTTTTCTGTACAAGAAGTGCTGGATATTGTTAAAAAAGTGTCTAAAAGAAAATAATATCTTGTGTTAGTCAGGGGCAAACGTATATAATGATACAAAAGGTCTGATGCCGGAAAATAAAAAGGTTCCGGTATCCGAAGGATTATTATTAATGGAAAAGAGGAAAACAGATCATGGATATCATAGTATTAGCAGGCGGGCTCAGCACAGAGCGGGATGTGTCATTTAAGACAGGAAGCATGGTTGCTTCTGCATTAAAAGAAAATGGACACCGGGTGATCTTGCTGGATGTGTTCATGGGTTACAGTGATAAAGAGGAAAATCTGGACGGAATTTTTGACCGTGCGGATGAAATCAGCGTAAAAGTAGATGACATCCCGGAGGTAGCACCGGATCTGGCAGCCGTAAAAGCTTCCAGAAAGGATCAGTCCCCATGCTTTTTCGGATCGAATGTAATCCGTATGTGCCAGATGGCAGATATCGTGTTTATGGCACTGCACGGAGAAAACGGAGAGAACGGAAAGCTGCAGGCAGCTTTTGATCTGCTTGGTGTAAAATATACCGGAAGTGATTATTTGAGCAGCGCGATTGCCATGAATAAAGGTATGGCAAAACAGCTGTTTGCAAGTGCGGGAATTCCTGCACCGAGAGGCATTGCCATGAAAAAAGAGAACCGTGAGGATGATGTGACAAAGCTTCCGCTGACACTTCCGTGCGTCGTAAAGCCATGCTGCGGAGGGTCCAGTATCGGTGTGACGATTGTCAGAGATGCAGCAGAGTTTAAGAAAGCACTCGATGAAGCGTTTCACTGGGAAGATGAGCTGGTCATTGAGGAATATGTCAAGGGACGTGAATTCTCGGTTGGTGTGATTGAAGGAAAGGCACTTCCGGTTATTGAGATTGCGCCGATTCAGGGCTTCTACGATTACAAGAATAAATACAAAGCAGGCAGTGCGGTAGAGACCTGTCCGGCAGATCTGCCAGAAGAAGTTTCTGCGCAGATGCGTAAATATGCAGAGCAGGTAGCCGAAGTGATCGGACTGGATACCTATTCCCGTTCGGATTTCCTGCTGGATGAAAATAATCATATGTATTGTCTGGAGGCAAACACTCTGCCGGGTATGACACCGACGAGTCTGCTGCCACAGGAAGCTGCTGTAATTGGAATCAATTTCAATGAGCTCTGCGAGAAACTGATTGCCATTTCCATGAAAAAGTATGAGGGATAATCATGTTTGGATGTTTTTATAAAAATGAACTGGAAAATAAAATGCCGGGGATGACAATTGAAAATATTGCAGCGGCATGTGAGGGGACGTTTGTCGGGGACCGGGACCTGGTTACGAAGGAAATTGCCGGAGCAGTGACCGACAGTCGCCAGGTACAAAAAGATTATCTGTTTATTCCGATCAAAGGGGCACGTGTGGATGGTCATGATTTTATTCCGCAGGTATTTGAAAAGGGAGCACTGGTAGTGCTTTCGGATCATGCACTGCCGGAAGAGACGGGACCCTATATTCTGGTAAGTTCCACAACAGAAGCGATGAAAAAAATTGCAGCTTTTTACCGGACACAGTTATCCTGTAAAGTGGTTGGAATTACGGGAAGTGTCGGAAAAACAAGCACCAAGGAAATGATAGCTTCCGTTTTGGAACAGCGGTATAAAGTGCTTAAGACAGAGGGAAACTTTAACAATGAGATCGGACTTCCGCTCACTATTTTTAAGATTCGCGCAAAACACGAAGTCACGGTACTGGAAATGGGAATTTCCGATTTTGGAGAGATGCACCGTCTGGCAGCGATGGCACGGCCGGATATCGGAGTGATCACAAATATTGGTTTGTGCCATCTGGAAAATCTTGGTACAAGAGACGGAATTCTGCAGGCAAAGACAGAAATGTTTGACCATCTGCAGGTCGATGGAACCGTAATTTTAAATGGAGATGATGATAAGCTTTCCACGAAACAAGAGGTAAACGGAAAACCGGTAATTTTTTATGGAGTGGGGGCGGATTCCGCATTTGATATCAAAAAAGATATTTATGCGACAGACATCGAAAATCATGGACTCGAAGGAATGCGTGCAAAGATCCATACACCACAGGGCGATTTCGATGCACAGATTCCGATTCCGGGTGAACATAATGTATACAATGCACTGGCAGGAACTGCGGTCGGACTGCAGCTGGGACTTTCCATCCGGGAGATTGCACAGGGCATTGCATCTGTGCAGACCATTGCCGGGCGCACCAATCTGCTGCATGTAAAGGGAATGACCGTGATCGATGACTGTTACAATGCAAATCCGGTATCCATGAAAGCATCCATTGACGTGCTGGCACATACGTCGGGCAGACGGATAGCGGTGCTTGGCGATATGGGCGAACTTGGAGCAGAGGAAAAGGAACTTCACAGAAATATCGGAAAGGCAGTTGCCGCTTCCGGGATTGATGCATTGTTCTGTGCGGGTACACTTGCGGAGGAATATGCCAGAGAGGCAAAAGCAAATCCAGAGTGTGAGGTACATTATAAGAAAACCCGTGAAGAGATGACGGAAGAACTTCTGGCATATGTAAAAGAAGGAGATACCGTACTGGTTAAGGCTTCTCATTTTATGGAATTTCCAAAAGTTGTTGAGGCACTGACCAAAGAATAAATAAATTTATATAAGAAAGAAGAGGAACAAATATTATGGCAAATCCAGTAGTTACATTTACAATGGCGGACGGCAAAGTGATGAAGGCAGAGCTGTATCCGGAAGTTGCACCAAATACTGTAAATAACTTTATCAGTCTGGTAAAAAAGGGATTTTATGACGGACTGATTTTCCACCGTGTCATCAAAGGATTCATGATTCAGGGAGGAGATCCGCAAGGAACCGGTATGGGCGGCCCTGGATATGGAATCAAGGGAGAATTTGCACAGAATGGTGTCAAAAATGATCTGCGCCACACCGCAGGCGTGCTTTCCATGGCACGTTCCATGATGCCGGATTCCGCAGGAAGCCAGTTCTTTATCATGCACAAAGACGCTCCGCATCTGGATGGCGCATATGCAGCGTTCGGCAAGATTATCGAGGGACAGGATGTGGTAGATGCCATTGCAGAGACCGCTACCGATTACAGTGATCGTCCGCTGGAAGATCAGGTGATGAAAACAGTTGTTGTGGATACCTTCGGGGAAGAATATCCGGAACCGGAAACCGTGTAATATTTAGAAAGGAGAGGCAGATTCGAAAGAGTCTGCCTTTTTTTGACAGGATGAAATTAAAGGCACTGGTCTATCAACAGAAAGAATGGAATCCTCTGCAATTGTCCACAGGCTTTCCGGCATTTCCGGTGGAAAACATAACGGAAGAAGCGCTTGCTGTGTGGAAACTTCATGCAGAGGAAGTCCTCCTGATTACGCCGACAGATGCAGGGATTCAGGCGGCAGTCCGTGCGCATATGGCGGTGGCTGCCTATGCAGATCCGGCATTTCCGGGACAGAGTTATGCGGGCGCCTGGATGGTGATTGAAGGTTTTGAGGAAGTGGATGATGAATTTCTGGAGCGGATTTTTCAAAGATGCCATGGCCAGCCGTGGGAGATTGCGCGCACGAAACGGTGCGTGATCCGGGAATTGTCGCTGGAAGATCTTCCCGCCCTGGAAAAACTGTATCAGAAAGAAGGGGTAACATGGCGTCTGGATGCAGACGGAGAGAGGATTCCGGGATTTATTGAACCATTGTTTGCAAAGGAAAAAGAAAAAAAATATCAGCAGGCATATATTACCAATATGTACGGATACTATGGATATGGGATGTGGCTGGTTTTTGATAAAGCTTCCGGGGAACTGATCGGCAGGGCAGGACTCGAGCACCGGGAATTTCCGGATGCCGTGGAACTGGAACTGGGATATCTGATCGATCCGGACAGACAGGGACAGGGACTGGCCACGGAAGTGTGTCAGGCAATTCTTGCATTTGCCCGGGAAGAACTGGATTTTCCCAGAGTCAATGCCCTGACGGATCAAAAGAATGTGGCTTCTGTGGCACTTCTTCAGAAACTGGGATTTTACTATCTGGAGGATACAGATGTTTCCGGGAGCCGGACACAACGCTATATCTACGAGTTTTCTTAGGGGAAACCATTGCAATATGAAAAATTATAAATTATAATAATCTATTATATTATGGCATATGGAAAAAGTAGGTGAACGCATGGCAGATATTTCTACAGAAGAACTGGAACGAATTGAGCGCGAGTATCATTCGGGTTCCGACAACATTAAACCAATTCAGGAATTTTCCAAGCCGGAGGACTTGTATGACGAACTGATTGCAAGTATCCGGAAATACCATCCCTCCACGGATATCACATTAATTGAAAAGGCATATCATGTCGCTTTTGAGGCGCACAAAGGACAGGTGCGTAAATCCGGAGAGGCATATATTATCCATCCGCTCTGTGTGGCAATCATTCTGGCAGAGCTGGAACTGGACAAGGAAACCATTGCTGCGGGTCTGTTGCATGATGTGCTGGAAGATACCGTGATGACCGAAGAACAGATGCGGGAGGAATTCGGGGATGAAGTCCTTCTTCTCGTGGATGGTGTAACCAAGCTGCAGCATCTGCATTTGACGGATAATATTAAAAATCCGAAGGACAAGAATGCAGACCGGTTGGAGATGCAGGCGGAGAATCTGCGTAAGATGTTTCTTGCGATGGCGAAAGATATCCGTGTCATTATGATCAAACTGGCGGATCGTCTGCACAATATGCGTACCTTAAAATACCAGTCCAAGGAGGCACAGCAGCGGATCGCCCGTGAGACACAGGAGATTTACTGCCCGATCGCGCAGCGTCTTGGTATCAGCAAGATCAAGATTGAACTGGAAGATCTTTCACTTAAATATCTGGAGCCGGAGGCTTACTATGATCTGGTGGAAAAGGTTGCACTGCGCAAAAATGTGCGGGATGCCTATGTACAGGGACTGGTTGCCGATGTGCGCAGGGAAATTGAAGAGGCTGGCATCAAAGCGGAGATTTCCGGACGTGCCAAGCATTTCTTCTCCATTTATAAAAAGATGGTGAACCAGAACAAGACCATTGATCAGATTTATGATCTGTTTGCCATCCGTATCATTGTGGATACCGTAAAAGACTGCTATGCGGCTCTGGGAATCATGCACGAAAAATATAAACCGATTCCGGGCCGTTTCAAAGACTATATTGCCATGCCAAAACCGAATATGTATCAGTCTTTGCATACGACACTGATCGGACCGAGCGGACAGCCGTTTGAGATCCAGATCCGTACGTTTGAGATGCACCGTACCGCAGAATACGGTATTGCGGCGCACTGGAAATACAAGGAAGTGAACAATGGGGTAACCACTTCCACGACCGTAACCGAAGAAGAAAAATTAAGCTGGCTGCGCCAGATCCTTGAGTGGCAGCGTGACATGTCGGATAATAAAGAGTTTATGACACTTTTAAAGAGTGATCTGGATCTGTTTTCCGATACGGTATTCTGTTTTACCCCGTCCGGAGATGTAAAGAACCTGCCAAACGGTTCCACACCGATTGATTTTGCGTACAGCATTCACTCTGCTGTGGGAAATAAGATGGTAGGTGCCAAAGTCAATGGCAAGCTGGTGCCGATTGACTATGTGATCCAGAACGGAGACCGGATTGAGGTCATCACTTCCCAGAACTCCAAGGGACCGAGCCGTGACTGGCTTTCCATTGTCAAGAGCACACAGGCCAAGAACAAGATCAATCAGTGGTTCCGCAGCGAATTAAAAGAAGAAAATATTCTGCACGGCAAGGAACTGATTAACAATTATGCCAAGGCAAAGGGAATCAATTTCGGAGAAATCAATAAGCCGGAATATCAGGGAAAGATTATCCGCAAATACGGGTTCCATGACTGGAATTCCTGTCTGGCAACCGTAGGACACGGAGGATTGAAAGAAAGCCAGATTGTAAACCGTATGTACGATGAATACCGCAAGGATCATCCGATTACGCTGACAGATCAGGAAGTGCTTGAGGCTGTTGGGGAGAATAAGCAGGAGGATATGCCAAAGCATTCCAAGAGCGGAATTGTGGTCAAGGGACTTTATGATGTGGCTGTGCATTTCAGTAAATGCTGCAGCCCGGTTCCGGGAGATGAGATTGTGGGATTTGTCACCCGCGGACGTGGTGTGTCGATCCACCGTACCGACTGTGTCAATATTCTGCATTTGTCCGATATGGAGCGTGTGCGCCTGATTGAAGCTGAGTGGCAGGAGGGTGCAGACAAAGAACAGTTTGGCGAGTATCATGCGGAAATCAAGATTTTCTGTCACGACCGTTCCGGACTTCTTGTGGATATTACCAAAGTATTTACAGAGGCGGAGATCAATATTTCCGGGATTCACTCGAAGACCAGCAAGCAGGGGATCGCAACAATTGATGTGGCCTTCCAGACAAAAGGCAAGGGACAGATCACAAAAATTGTGGAAAAGATCCGACAGATTGAGAGCGTGATGGATGTGGAGCGGACGACCGGCTAAGGTTGCGCCGACAGGAGGAAGAGAATGGCAAAATTAAAAATAAATCACTATGTGGTAGGGCCGGTACAGACCAACTGCTATTTTGCAATCAATGATGAGACAAAAGAACTGATCATTATTGATCCGGGCTACAGTCCCAAGCAGCTGGCGGAGCGTGTGCGTCAGGAAGGATGTACACCGGTGGCAATTCTGTTGACACATGGACATTTTGATCATGCAACCGGAGCAGCAGATCTGGCAAAAGAATTTTCGATTCCGGTCTATGCCTATGAGACGGAAAAAGAAACGCTGGAAAACGAAGAGATGAATTTATGCCACATGACAGGGGAACACCACGTGTTCCATGCGGACATATATTTAAAGGATGAGCAGGAACTGGATCTGGCAGGATTTCATATCCGGGTACTGCACACACCGGGACATACACCGGGGGGATGCTGTTACTATTTCCCATACGAAAATGTGGTATTTTCCGGAGATACACTGTTTTGCACATCGGTAGGACGTACCGATTTTCCGGGCGGAAGCATGTCTGATATCATTCGTTCCATCAAGGAAAAGCTGATGACACTGCCGGACCGCACGACCGTTTATCCGGGACACAACGATGTAACGACCATTGAAAACGAGAGGATGTACAATCCATACTTATGATTACTGTAACATTAAACAGAACAGAATTTGAATATGATATTCATTCGCTGATTAAAGCGTTTTTCCCGAAGGAAGATGTGGAGCTTTACTATACGAAGGAAGCGCATGCGGACGAAAAAAATGTGGCGTGTACCAATCATTCTGCGGAGCAGGAAGAAGCGGGGAGTTCCCATTTTTCGATTGATTATGCGGATGACAGAATTTCCATCGCCTGGGATGACGCGCCGGATGGTCCGGCGCGGCGCACCTTTGCGGTGGATTTTTCCAATCGTACAGAGACAAAGAATGCATTGAAGGAACATCTGTACCGCCTGCTTGAGGAAGAGACGGGACAGCCGCTGCCATGGGGTACACTGACCGGTATCCGTCCGACGAAGATTCCGATGCAGATGCTTGATGAGGGAAAAACAAAAGAAGAGATTGCTTCCTATATGAAACAGACCTATCTGGCATCCGATGAGAAAATCAATCTGTCGATTGCCATTGCAGAGCGTGAGCGGGCATTGCTTTCCCGGCTGGATTATAAGAATGGATACAGTCTGTATATTGGCATACCGTTTTGCCCGAGCACCTGTCTGTACTGTTCGTTTACTTCCTATCCGCTGACTGCCTGGAAAACACAGGTTGATGCATATCTGGACGCACTGGAAAAGGAACTGGATTATGTTGCCGCAAAGAATTATCATCGCAAACTGAACTCGATCTATATCGGGGGAGGGACACCGACCACACTTGAGCCATACCAGCTGGATCGTCTGATCCGCAAGATCAGGTGCAGTTTTGATCTGGGAGATTGTCTGGAATTTACGGTGGAAGCAGGACGGCCGGATTCCATCACGGAAGAAAAACTTCTGGTGCTGCGAAAGAATGGCATCAGCCGTATATCCATCAATCCGCAGACAATGAAGCAGAAAACGCTCGATCTGATCGGACGTCATCATACGGTCGAACAGACGATAGAAAGTTTTCGCATGGCAAGAAAACTGGGATTTGACAATATCAACATGGATCTGATTATGGGGCTTCCGGAAGAGAACCTTGCGGATGTGCGAAATACGATGGAGATTTTAAAAGAACTCGATCCGGATAATATCACGATCCATTCACTTGCCATCAAGCGTGCGGCGCGGTTAAACATTTTCAAAGACCGCTATGAGAGCATGATGATGGTCAATACGCAGGAGCACATGGATCTGTGTGCCGAATACTGTCATCAGATGGGACTCTCTCCGTATTATCTGTACCGTCAGAAAGGAATGGCGGGAAATATGGAAAACGTTGGATATGCCAAGCCGGGCAAGGCAGGGGTGTATAACGTGTTAATCATGGAGGAACGCCAGACAATCGTTGCCTGTGGCGCAGGGGCATCCACCAAACGGGTATGGCCGCAGCCGAATGCGGATGGCGCACACCGGATCGAGCGGTGTGAAAATGTTAAAGATGTCGGGCTGTATATGAAGAGGATTGATGAGATGATTGCGCGCAAGCAGCAGTTGTTCTCAGAAAAATAGCTGGATGAAATCCCCTTCCTAATTACAAAAAGAAAAGGAAAGAAAAAGATGGAATCAAAAGTAAAAGAGGCAGTTCAAAGAAAAATGTGTGGTTATAACTGTGCGCAGGCTGTGGCATGTACGTATTGCGAACAGGCAGGGTTGGATGAAGAAACAGTCAAAAATCTTACACAGGGATTTGCAGTAGGCATGGGTGGCAGTATGGAAGCAACATGCGGAGCAATCATCGGAGCAGTAAATGTATTGGGGCTGATCAATAAAAATCCGCAGAAAACAATGCAGAGTGCAAGACGAATCATCAGCAGATTCAAAGAACAAAATGGTACCGTTATCTGTAAAGAACTCAAAGGTATTGCAGATGGGGTTGTCAGGAGAGAATGCATTGACTGTGTAAAGGACGCAGCAGTATTGCTGGAAGATGAATTAAAATAAATGGGTATTAACGGCATTAAGGCAGATGTGAAATGGAAACATTCACATCTGCCTTAAAATATAATCAGAAAGTAACTGATGAAACAGATCAATTTCGTGACGGGAGGGTGCTGACATTTTCTTGGACTATCTGTTACTGTTCAGAGGTAAACTTGTAACACACAGTTGTCTGATTGAAAAAGCATTTTGCAACAATCCTTGACGTATCAGGCCCCGAAACGTATAATAAATGCTGGATAAAAAGAGAAAAAAATGGAGGAAATCAAATGGCACTGAGCAAAAAGCCGGTCAACGGCATGAAAGATATATTACCTGCAGAGATGGAAATCCGTGATTATGTGACGAGCGTGATCAAAGATACCTACCGCAGCTTTGGATTTACGCCGATTGAAACCCCATGCATGGAAAATATTGCAAACCTTTCCAACAAGCAGGGCGGCGAGAATGAGAAACTGATCTTTAAAGTATTAAAGCGTGGCGAGAAGTTAAATCTGGAGACCGCAAAAGAAGAGGCGGATGTGGTCGATTTCGGTATGCGTTACGATCTGACCGTTCCGCTTTCCCGTTTCTATGCAAACCATGCCAATGATCTGCCGACACCGTTTAAGGCACTGCAGATCGGAAGCGTGTGGAGAGCCGACCGTCCGCAGCGTGGACGTTACCGTCAGTTTACCCAGTGCGATATTGATATTTTAGGAGAGCCGAGTAATCTTGCAGAGATTGAGCTGATCACCGCGACAACCACTACCATCGGCAGACTCGGATTTAAGAATTTTGAGATCCGCATCAATGAGCGCCGGATTTTAAAGGCAATGGCAGCATACAGCGGATTTGAAGAGAAGGATTACGACAGCATTTTCATCACCCTCGATAAGATGGACAAGATCGGTCTCGAAGGTGTGGCAGCAGAACTCGGGGAAGAGGGCTATGCAAAAGAGTCGATTGACAAATACTTAGAGCTGTTTGAGTTATTAAAAGACCGCAAGGATGTTGCGGAAGGTGTGGCATTCTTAAAGGACAAGCTGGGTGATTTCCTGGATCAGGAAGTGGCAGACAGCCTGACCGAGATTGCAACGGCAGTCAATGCGACAAAGAATGCAGAGTTTACACTGGTCTTTGATCCGACACTCGTGCGCGGCATGAGCTATTATACCGGAACTATTTTTGAGATCGCAATGCCGGAGCTTGGTGCAGCCTGCGGCGGCGGTGGAAGATACGACAAGATGATTGGAAAATTCACAGGCAACGATGTGCCGGCATGTGGTTTTTCCATCGGATTTGAGCGTATTATCCTGCTTCTGATGGAGAGCGGGTTCAAAATTCCGGAGCGTCCGAAGAGAGTTGCTTACTTAGTAGAAAAGAAGTATCCGGCAGAGAAACTTGTGGATGTGATGAAACAGGCAAAAGAAGCCCGCGAGAACGGACAGCAGGTATTGGTTGTCCGCATGAACAAGAACAAGAAATTCCAGAAAGAGCAGCTTTCTAAAGAAGGATACGAAGAATTTGAGGAGTTTTTTAACAAATAGAATAAGGAGAGTATAAAGGAGACAATCATGGCAGAATCAATGAAAGGCTTACACAGAAGCCACAGATGTACCGAGGTAAGCAGTGCCAACATCGGTGAAAAAGTAACCGTTATGGGCTGGGTACAGAAGAGAAGAAATTTAGGAAGTCTGATTTTTATCGACCTGCGTGACAGAAGTGGTCTGTTACAGATCGTGTTTGATGAGGAGAGTGTCGGAGCAGAGGGATTTGCAAAGGCAGGAACTTTAAGAAGTGAATATGTAGTGGCTGTTGAAGGAACGGTACAGAAGCGTTCTGCAGCAGTCAATGAAAACTTAAAGACCGGAGATATCGAAGTGATCGCAACCAGCCTTCGCATTTTATCCGAGTCACAGACACCTCCGTTTGCAATTGAGGAGAACAGCCAGACCAAGGAAGATATTCGTCTGAAATACCGTTATCTGGATCTGCGCAGACCGGACATTCAAAAGAACTTAATGCTGAAAAGCCGTGTGCTCGGACTGATGCGTCAGTTTATGGCAAATGAGGGATTTTTAGAGATCGAGACTCCGATCCTGTGCAAGTCTACACCGGAAGGTGCCAGAGATTATCTTGTGCCAAGCCGTGTGCATCCGGGAAATTTCTATGCACTGCCACAGTCTCCGCAGCTGTTCAAGCAGCTTCTGATGGCATCCGGCTATGACCGGTATTTCCAGATCGCCCGCTGCTTCCGTGACGAGGATCTGCGTGCAGACCGTCAGCCGGAGTTTACACAGGCAGATATGGAGCTTTCCTTTGTTGATATCGACGATGTCATTGATGTCAACGAGCGTCTGTTAAAATTTGTATTTAAGGAAGCCATCGGTGTGGATGTGCAGATTCCGCTGCAGCGTATGCCGTGGCAGGAAGCCATGGATCGTTTCGGTTCCGACAAGCCGGATACCCGTTTCGGTATGGAACTGGTCGATGTATCCGAGACCGTAAAGGGCTGTGGATTCGGTGTATTTACCGGTGCACTGGAAAACGGTGGTTCTGTCCGTGGTATCAATGTCGAGGGACAGGGACATATGCCGCGTAAGAAGATTGACAAGCTGGTGGAGCATGCAAAGGGCTGCGGTGCCAAGGGACTTGCTTATCTGTGCATTAACGAAGATGGCACTTACAAGTCTTCTTTCGCAAAGTTTATGACAGAAGACGAGTTAAACGCACTTGTTGCAAAGATGAACGGCAAGCCGGGCGATCTGCTTTTGTTTGCAGCAGATAAAAATAAGATCGTATGGAACGTACTGGGCGCACTTCGTTTACAGCTTGGAGAAGAACTTGGACTGATCGATGAGAACAAGTACAATTTCCTGTGGGTAACAGAATTCCCACTTCTGGAGTGGTCCGATGAAGAGAACCGTTTTATGGCAATGCATCATCCATTTACCATGCCGATGGAAGAGGACTGGGATAAGATCGACAGCGATCCGGGTGCTGTCCGCGCAAAGGCATACGATATCGTATTAAACGGTACCGAACTTGGCGGTGGTTCTGTCCGTATTCATCAGGATGACATTCAGGAAAAGATGTTTGAGGTGCTTGGATTTACCAAGGAGCGCGCACATGAGCAGTTTGGATTCCTTCTGGATGCATTCTCCTATGGTGTGCCGCCACACGCAGGACTGGCTTACGGTGTAGACCGTATGATTATGCACATGGTACATGCAGATTCCATCCGTGACGTGATTGCATTCCCGAAGGTAAAGGATGCTTCCGATCTGATGTCTGAGGCACCGGGTTCTGTGGATGAGAAACAGTTAGAAGAACTTGGTATTGCGATCGTAAAGAGTGAGGATAGCGAAGAATAATTTCTATGAAAAAATGGAAAGCAAACTGGAAAAAAATACTCATTGTACTGATCCTTATCTTGCTTTTGGTGTTTGGAATTCTGATGTATGGCAAAGTCAGTGAGCTGACCAACCAGCTTGCCTATCTGCAGGATACGACCAACATCATTCTTTCGGATGTAGGAGGAATGCAGTCAAGCATTGAAAAAACACTCGAAGAAGAGGCCAGTATGGTCGAGGATTATTCCATAGAAGTAAAGGATATGGATTTTGCCCGTCACGAGTATAAGGTGGAAGTTTCCGTGATTCCGAAAGAGTATACCGATAATACGACGATGAGCATCTATTTCGGAACAACGGAATGTCCGCTGAAAGCAGACGGTTACATGTTCAAAGGAAATATCACACTTCCGCTTAACAAAACATTCAACGGAAATGTCACGTTCCTTCTTGCAAACGGAAAAAAGAAGACAACGGAAGTGGTGGAAGACTTTGATGGTGTCAGCGGAAAATTTGATCAGGTTTTATCGGGAACGTTAGATGGAACGCCGGCATTAAAGGACGGAAAACTTTCTCTGAAAGGAAAGTGTACCTATACGCTTGATAATGTTGCGATGTATCATTTTAAAAGTTTTGAAATAGCAGCATCCCTGGATGGAGAGGAAATCTGGACGCAGGATCTGATGCAGAATCTGCTAGAGGAAAAACAGGAGTCATCAAAGGACGATAAGGATCTGGTGACGACGGAACAGGCAGTGGAGGAGGATTCGGAAGGATCTACCGTTGATTCAGGTTCCGGTACCGTTACCTGCAGGATGGTATATGAGAAGCCACAGCAGCAGAAAGAAGACGTAGAACAGACGCAGGCACAGGAAGGACAAACCCCTGCGCGGAAACAACTGCGTATCTATCTGCGGGCTGTGACAACGGAAGGGTATCGGTTTGAAACGGATCTGCTGCGGGAAGATGCCATGGAAGAAGAAAATAAATGGTCTCTGGATAAGGAAAGCATAGATACAAAGATGTATCGCAGTGTGTATGACCGGAAGGATCAGGAACTTACCATTGACTGAAAAAAGAAGTACGGTCAGTTATGACTGTACTTCTTTTTTTGCGAGTGGCAGGGTAAAGATGAACTCTGTTCCCACTCCTTCGGTGCTGATGACGTTGATATGTTCATTGTGTGCCTGAATAATTTCTTTTACAATAGCAAGTCCCAGGCCGGTTCCCCGTTTATCTTTTCCCCGGGAAAGGTCCGTTTTATAAAAGCGGTCCCAGATTTTTTTGATACTTTCTGCAGGAATTCCGATTCCGGAATCTTTCACGGAAATAAGAACTTTTTCATTTTTGATGCTTGTTTCAATCTTGATTGATGCATCATTGTGGGAAAACTTTGTGGCATTGTCGATCAGGTTATAGAGAACCTGCTGGATTTTGCTCATATCACCGTGAACATATAACTTTTGTCCTGTTAAGACAAGATCAAAGGAAAGCCCTTTGGCAGAACAGGTTCCTTCAAAGGTGAGGATGGTCGTCTTTATCATGCGGTTGATATCGAAATCTGTAAGGTCAAGCATCATACCCCGGTGCTGTCCAAAACGGTTCAGATCCAGAATTCCCTGTGTCAGTTTGGTCAGACGTTCGGTTTCAAACAGGATGATGTTCAGATATTTATTCTGTAGCTCCGGTGGAATGGTTCCGTCTAACATGGCTTCGATATATCCTTTGATTGATGTCAGCGGAGAACGGAAATCGTGGGAAACATTCGAGATAAACTTTCTCTGGTCTTCTTCGAGTGTGTCCAGTTCATTCGCCATATAATCCATGGTGTTGGCAAGGTATCCCAGTTCATCGTTCCGGTGGATCTGTGTGCGCGGTTCAAAATTTCCTTTGGCATAACTCTCGGAGACGATTGTCAGCCGATGCAGTGGACGGTAAAATCCATGTGCAAACAGCAAAAGGAGGAACAGTGCTGTCAGAAAAACAAATTCAATGGTATAAAAAACAATGTTCATAAAACCGTTTGCATTCTGTGTGATGGAGGACACGGTCTTATGGATCATGACATAACTGTGAATCCGGTAATTGCTGGTGATCGGAGAAAATACCGTAAGGGTTTTTTCGGAAAACGATCCGTAAAAGTTACCGGTCATATAATAACGGTTGCCAAAGTCGGAAGTGTTGAAACCTTTGAGCGTTTTATAATTGGCATTTGCTGCATCTTTGCCGACGGATTCATCGGTAGAATCAAAAAGAATATTTCCCTGATTGTCCATGATCCAGATTTGGGCAGAAAGATATTCGCCAAGACTTTGCATCTGTTTTTGAAAATCTTGCAACGAAAAACTGTATTTATTATAATTGTCAGCATAACCCGATGCAATCTGTACAGATTCCCGGTATAGCTGCTGTGCCTCCCGGTTTTCGGCATAATGCGTGATCGCATGCTGTGTGAACGTACACAGGATGATAAAGCCGAGAACCACAAACAGGACATAACCGAAAATGAGTTTGGGGATCAGTGTTTTTTTCATCCTTTTACCTCAAATTTGTAACCGATTCCCCAGACAGTTGCGATCGACCAGGTTTCATGGTCTTTGATCTTTTCCCGGAGACGTTTGACGTGGACATCTACTGTGCGGGTATCCCCGATGTATTCATATCCCCAGATGTGATCCAGCAGCTGTTCGCGGGTAAACACCTGGTTGGGAGAAGCTGCAAGGAAATATAACAGTTCCAGTTCTTTTGGAGGCATGTCAATCGGATGCCCATTGTACATGACCGAATAATTGGACAGATTGACAGTCAGATCCGGATATTCCACACATTTTAATTCTACAACGGACTCGGTTTTGGCAGGCTGGAAACGGCGGAGAACTGCTTTGACGCGTGCTACCAGTTCCTTGGAATCAAATGGTTTTAATATGTAATCATCCGCACCGAGCTCTAGTCCGAGTACTTTATCAAAGATTTCGCCTTTGGCGGAAAGCATGATGATCGGAACGTTGCTTTTGGTACGGATTTCCCGACAGACCTGATAGCCGTCAATGCCCGGAAGCATCAGATCAAGCAGGATCAGGTTAGGGTTATAGTGTTCAAATGCGTGCAGGGCTTCTTCCCCGTCATTGACGATTTTGGTATCATAGCATTCCTTGGTCAGATACAGGGAAATAAGTTCTGCAATATTATTGTCATCGTCCACAATCAGTATTTTCTGTTTGGACATGGAAATCCCTCCTTATTATAAAAAATCAATAGGTATTTAAACATCAAAAGCAGCAATGGTCACACCGGCACCGCCCTCAGACGGCTCTCCCATCCGGTAAGATTTCACGTACCGCTGGTTTTTCAGATGTGCCTGCACGGCATTGCGCAGTGCGCCGGTTCCTTTTCCGTGAACGATCCGGACGGATGGCAGATGAGCCACATAGGCATCATCGAGATATTTATCCAGATGGGCAATGGCTTCGTCTACCGTCATACCAATCAGATTGATCTCTGTAGAAACGGATGCCGCTTTGCTCATTTTTATTTTTCCGGAAGAAGTACCGCCGTATTTTTTTGCTGCCGGAGAGGCATCTTCATCGATCAGTACCAGATCTTTGATGTTGACCAGGGAACGTAAGATTCCCATCTGGACATACAGATCCCCTTTGGCGTTTGGCAGTGTGTGCACGGTTCCCTTTAAGTTCATGGACAGTACACGCACGGAATCACCGATGCGCAGCTTTTTAGGTACTTTGTGGTTGACCGTTTCCTTTTTCTTCATGGAGAGTGCTTTTTCACTGGCACTCATTTTGTCACGGACACGGCTGCGTTCTTTTTCCATTTTGGACATAGGCGCCTGTCCCTGTCCGTACTTGTTGAAATTGCGGATGGTCTCATCGGCAAGGTCTTTGGCTTCTTTGAGAATCTGTACGGCTTCTTCATTGGCTTTGCGCAGGATCTCGTCACGGCTGTTGTCCAGACGCTCATTTTTGGCGGTCAGTTTCTTCTTTAAATCTTCAATTTCTGCTTTGTATTTCTGGATTTCCAGCTGTTCTTTTTCAATGGTGATACGGCTCTGTTCCAGATTGGCAAGCATATCTTCGAAATTGACGTCGCGCTCACTCAGGCGGCCTTTGGCATCTTCAATGATATTTTCTGCCAGTCCGAGTTTGGAACTGATGGCAAACGCATTACTTTTTCCCGGAATACCGATCAGCAGACGGTAGGTAGGACTGAGCGTATCGACATCAAATTCACAGCAGGCATTTTCAACACCTTCTGTGGAGAGCGCATAAACTTTCAATTCACTGTAATGCGTGGTAGCCATGGTGACCGCTCCATACTGGTGCAGTTTGTTTAAGATGGAGATGGCAAGTGCGGCACCTTCGGTCGGATCGGTACCGGCGCAGAGTTCGTCAAACAGACACAGGCTCTGGTCATCCGCCTTTTGTAAAATGCGGACGATATTGGTCATGTGGGAAGAAAACGTACTCAGGCTTTGCTCAATACTCTGTTCATCTCCGATATCTGCAAAAATTTCGTGAAAAATGGCAAGTTCCGAGCGATCTCCGGCCGGAATGTGCAGACCGGACTGTCCCATCAGAGTCAGCAGTCCTACTGTTTTTAAAGAGACGGTTTTACCACCGGTGTTTGGACCGGTCACGATCAGCTGCCGGAAATCCGCACCGAGACGTACATCAATCGGAACCACTTTCTTAGGATCTAAGAGTGGGTGGCGGCCTTTGCGGATGTTAATCCGCCCCTCTTCATTAAAGACAGGGGCAACACCGTTGTAACTTTTGGCAAGTTCGGCTTTGGCAAAAATAAAATCCAGTTCCGCAAGAACAGTGTAATCCTGACGGATTCCGTTTGCGTTTTCTGCCACACGGTTGGAAAGATCTGCTAAAATGCGGTCAATTTCTTCCTGTTCTTTTAAAAACAGTTCCTTAAGTTCGTTATTTAAATTGACGACAGCCATTGGTTCAATAAATAAGGTAGAACCGCTTGAGGACTGGTCATGTACCATACCGGGAACCGAGGTTTTGGATTCGGCACGAACCGGCAGACAGTAGCGGCCGTCACGCATGGTAATCACAGCATCCTGCAGATAGCTGCGGGTGGTTGTGTTGTTCATAAGACCAGTCAGCTGTGCGTGAATGCGGTCGTTCATCCCCCGGATGGATTTACGGATTTTGGAAAGTGCCGCAGAGGCGTCGTCTGCAATTTCGTCTTCCCCGACAACACAGCGGCGGATTTCATCCAAAAGGGGAGAAAGCGGCTGGATCTGTGAAAAAAGCGGTGACAGGGAATCTGTTTTTTCATCGTTGCGGTCGCTTCGGTCATATGCTTTGACCCGCTTGGCAACTTCCAACAGAGAACAGATCATAAGGAGCTCTGTGGTATTTAAGGTGCCACCGATATCGAGACGCTTCAGGGAAGCGTTGACATTGTGAACGCCGGAAAAACTGATGCCACTTCCGCGGTACAGGCGGCTGAGTGCGTCTGCCGTAGTTTCCTGCAGGTGTGCAATTTCCGCAGGATCGGTCAGGGGAACCAGTTTGTGACAGCGGTCTTTTGCCTCTTCACAGCTGGCATAATCTGCCAGACGCTCCAGTATTTTATAATATTCAAGTGTATGATAAACTTTCTGATTCATAGTGATATTCCTTTTTATATAGTATTCTCTCTTGTATTATAACGCAAAGTGCCATTTTGGAAAAGAAAAATAATGTGATTGTTGCAAGTGCATGGAAATGCGAATATAATAGTGGTTATGAGTGATAAACAGCAACCAAAGAATGCGTTTGTCAGAGAACAGATTAAGGACAAACCAAAGAATTATAAACGTATGTGGGTCCGGTTGGGGGAATCTGCTGCCTGTGGGGGTGTATTTGCGCTGGCTGTGTGTCTGGTGCTGCTTTTTATGATTCCGGTTCTGCGGCAGGAGGAAGGTTCTGTGCCGGATACCGGAGCACAGGATTCACAGCAGGCATCGGTGGAAGAAACGGAGCAGGGGTCTGAGGAAAAGGAGGAGACACAGACTCCGGAAGAGAGACAGCCGATGACGCTGGACGATTACCAACAGATTCAGACAGAGCTGTACGCCATTGGAAATACGGCAAATAAGTCCATCGTTACGATCACAGGGGTGGTCAGTGATACGGACTGGTTTAACAACTCTTATGAACGGGAAGGTCAGGGCTGTGGCACGATCATTGGAGAAAGTGGAGGTAAACTCTGGATTCTTACGGAGAAAAAAACGATTAAAGATGCTGCAAAGATCAAAGTTACCTTTGTAAATGATGCGGTGGCAGAGGCAAAGCTGGTCAGATACGATGGGAATACCGGTCTTGCGGCACTTACCGTGGATCTGGAGGATCTGGAAGATTCCACGCGGAATGCCATCACCGTGATGAAAACAGCAGGTTCGAATACTATACATAAGGGGAGCATTGTGATTGCCCTTGGCAGTCCGCTTGGAACGAATTATTCGATCCTGACCGGAACTATTACAGCGACCAACAATGAAATTTCCACTCCGGACAATAATTACAGTGTATACACGACAGATATTGTTGCCAGCGAGAATGGAAGCGGTGTGCTGATCAATATGGATGGCGAACTTGTCGGTGTTGTGATGCAAAGCTATAGTGCGGCTTCTGCAAATACGCTCACTGCAGTGGAAATATCAGAACTGATGCCAGTGATTGATCTATTATTTGCGGACAAAGAGGTGCCGTATTTTGGTGTGCACATTTCTACTGTTACCCAGCATATTGCGCAGAAATACGATATTCCAAAGGGCGTATATATCAAAAAAGTTGAGATGGATTCGCCTGCCATGGATGCGGGACTGCAGAGCGGGGATGTGATCCGTTCCGTTGCAGGCCAGGAGGTTGCAAGTGCAGAGCAGTTCCGGGAGGTGCTGTTGCAGCTGACACCGAAAGAAACCTATTCGGTTACGGTTATGCGGGAAGGTACTAAGGGTTATAAAAAGATTACCTGTAAATTAAAAGCAGGGGTTTTGCAGTAAAATTGGAAATAAGGAGTTATTATGAAATATATTGAATCTCTCCGAGAAGGAGAAAAAGTAAATGAAGTATATCTGTGTAAATTCAAACAGGCGGCACTGACCAAAGCCGGAAAAGCATACGATAATGTGATCCTGCAGGATAAAACAGGAACGATTGATGCCAAGATCTGGGATCCGGGTTCTGTGGGAATTGATGAGTTTGACGCGCTGGATTATGTGGCGGTTACGGGAGATGTCACCAGCTTTCAGGGAAATCTGCAGATGTCGATCCGGCGTGCACGCCGTGTTTCAGAGGAGGACATTGATCCTAAGGAGTATCTTCCTTGTACGGACAAGGATGTGGAGGAGATGTATGCCGAATTGACAGGATATATTGATTCTGTGAAAAATCCTTACCTGAACCAGCTGCTGCACAGATTTTTCGACAATCAAACATTTGCGGACCGGTTTAAATTTCATTCGGCAGCAAAGAGTGTACATCATGGATTTGTCGGGGGGCTGTTGGAACACACCGTCAGCGTGACAAGAAACTGTAATTATTTTGCGCAGAATTATCCGTTTTTGAACCGGGATCTTCTTATTACGGCGGCGATTTTCCACGATATCGGTAAATTAAAAGAGTTGTCGGCGTTTCCGGCAAATGATTATACCGATGCAGGACAGCTGCTTGGGCATATTATGATCGGTGCCGAGTGGGTAGGCGAGGGAATCCGTTCCATTGAGGGATTTCCGGTGGTTCTGGAAAATGAGTTAAAGCACTGCATTCTGGCGCACCACGGAGAACTGGAGTATGGATCGCCGAAGAAACCGGCACTGGTTGAAGCGATGGCTTTGAGCTTCGCGGACAACGTGGATGCAAAGATGGAAACCATGCGGGAGATTCTGGCAAATGTACCGGACAATAATCTTGAATGGCAGGGGTACAGCCGTCTGCTGGAGACAAATATACGCAAGACAAGCAAATAAGATGAGATAAAGTCGGAGCCGAAAGATATTTTGACTCCGACTTCGCAGGTTAAAAGGATGAAAAAAAACGATTTATTTTCTTTGAAAATTACAGATATGGGAGTCGACGGGGAAGGCATCGGAAAGTATGATGGGATGACATTTTTCGTCAAGGATGCGCTGATCGGAGATGAAATCCGTGCCCGTGCCACAAAACTGAAAAAACATTATGGATATGCCCGTGTGGAGGAAATTATCACATCATCTCCATACCGTGTAGAACCGCAATGTCCGTTGCACCGCCGCTGCGGTGGCTGTCAGATACAGGCACTTTCCTACGAGGAACAGCTTGCATTCAAGGAAAACAAGGTGCGCAGTAATCTGCAGAGGATTGGAGGATTTTCCAAAGAAGAGTTAGAGCAGGTATGTTTGCCGATCGTTGGGATGGAGCATCCTTTCCGCTACCGCAACAAGGCACAGTTTCCGGTGGGACTGGATAAAGAAGGAAAACTTGTGACCGGATTTTATGCGGCACGTACGCATGCCATCATTCCGGTGGAAGACTGTCTGCTTGGGGTAGAGGAAAATAAGGATGTGCTTATGGCGGTAAAGGAATGGATGCTGCTAAAGCAGATTCCGGCTTACGATGAGACTACCGGAACAGGACTGGTACGCCATATTTTGATCCGCTATGGATTTACCACCGAAGAGGTGATGGTATGCCTGATTATTAACGGAGACCGGCTGCCGGAAAAAGAAGCTCTCATCGAGCGGCTTTCGGTGCTGCCGGGGATGACTTCCATTTCCTATAATGTAAATACCGAGCGCACCAATGTCATTCTTGGAAAACACACGGAATGTATCTGGGGTATGCCATACATCACGGATTATATTCATCTGCGTAATACCGGAGATTTTTCAGTGGAAGATACGGCGATTGCCTATCATATTTCTCCGCAGTCGTTTTATCAGGTCAATCCGGTACAGACAGAGAAACTCTACAGCACAGCACTGGAGTATGCAAAGCTGACCGGAAAAGAATCCGTCTGGGATCTGTATTGCGGGATTGGCACGATTTCGCTCTTTTTATCTCAGAAGGCAAAGCAGGTATACGGAGTGGAAATTGTTCCTCAGGCGATCGAGGATGCAAAGACTAATGCTGCATTAAACGGCATTACGAATGCAGAGTTTTTTGTGGGAAAAGCAGAGGAAGTATTGCCGCAGTTTTATAACAGTGACGATCTGGATGCCGGTATGCGTCATCCGGATGTGATTGTTGTAGACCCGCCGCGCAAGGGCTGTGATGAGCAGTGTCTGTCAACGATGCTTGCCATGCGTCCGGAGCGGATTGTCTATGTGAGTTGTGATTCTGCTACGCTTGCAAGAGATCTGCGTATTTTAGTAGACGGTGGATATGAGCTGCAAAAAGTGCGGGCATTTGACCAGTTCGCTCACACCGGACATGTGGAGACGGTTGTTCTTTTGTCCCAACTGAAACAAAAGCCGGATGATTATATTAATGTCACGATTGAACTTGATGATGTGGATATAACATCTGCACAGACTAAGGCAACATATGATGAGATAAAGAAGTATGTGGCTGAACATAATGCCGGCATGAAGGTTTCCAATCTGTATATTTCACAGGTAAAGAGAAAATGTGGAATTGAGGTTGGAAAGAATTTGCGCGTTGCAACGAGGAGAATGGACTGCTTGCAGGGCAATTCGACGACTGCTGCGACAGACTTGGAACTTGTTCCAAGTCCTAATTTGCCTAAAGAAGATAGTAGGCAGCCACAGTGTCCAAAAGATAAAGAAAGTGCAATTGTGGAGGCATTGAAGCATTTTAAGATGATTCAGAAGAAATAAAAGTTTGATAAATGAAATTTATGGAGGAATGATAGTGAGTTATATTACAATGGAAATATGGACTGGAATATGGATATTAGTGAGGTTACTTCCAACGGCACTTATTATTTTCGCAGGTGTTATGATTATCGAACTGGGTATTGAATTTATCCAAAAGAAGAAAATAGAAATTAGGATTTTAAATTGTTTATGCCAATTCTTGTGGATTTTGATAATTGTATCAATATTAAAAATTACAGGAATTATTGGTGGTAGTTTTGGAATATCGTCACCTCTTGATAGTTATATTAGTTTTAAATTATTTGAAGACGGATTTAATGCGGCAACTATTTTGAACATATGTCTATTCGTTCCATATGGATTTTTGCCAGTATTTATTTTTAAGAATATCTACAAGCATTGGTGGAATGGCGTTATACTTGGAGCAGTATTTTCGATTGGCATAGAATTTTTGCAAACATTTATTGGAAGGTTTGCACAGTTAGATGATGTGATTATGAATACTTGTGGGACTCTCATTGGATTTTTGATGGGATGCTTGTTACTTCGCATAACCACAAGTAAAAAATAAATCCCAGTTTGTGTGTATGGTAAATCTAAACTGTATTTTAGCAATATTTCCTTAGTGGGGGCAGAAAGTGCCCCCACTTTCACTATTTGGGGGCGAAAAGCGCCCCCGGAATTCAAAAATGGCTCCATTTTGCGCCCCCGTTTTTTTGAAATCTGGAATCTAAACAAGATTACAATGAAATCAGAACATAAAAAGTGGGGGCAAAAAGCGCCACCACATATAATAAATAAAGGGTTCAAGGGAAAAATCCCTTGCTAGAACAGCATTTGGATGGAGACATCTCTAATGCGTATTTAGCCGTCAACCTAAGAAATATCAAAGCAACCAAAACAGTAGATTAATCATGCAACATTTCCTGCTGGTTAATTAAATTGAATAAAAAATAAACACTGTTCAATTGTGCAATCTATATGAATCTGATATGCTGAGTATACAAAAGCTTTTGAATTTTATAGGAGATGAAGCAAATGGATATAGGCGTTGTTATAAAAAAATATAGAAAAGAAGCTGGTATGGCGCAGCAGTTGCTGGTGGTTGGAAAATTTGCCCCATACTGTTTCTTTTCACAGATATTGAGAATGCCATGGAAGAAGTCGAAACAAGACTTTATAATATCAGGCAGGACAAAATCTCAGAAGATAATGTTTACCAGTTCCTTTTATTCTTTGATAAGCTGTATGATAAATTTACAGATCTGGAAAAGAAGACATTTTTGAAGAGCTTCCTGTCGGATGTGTTTATCTATGAGGAAGAGCAAAAGGATGGCAGAATATTAAAAGGTCTCCGGTTTAAATTTCCGATATATATGAATGGCAGAAATGTATTAGGCGTGGATTGCCCATCTACCCAAGCAGTTCAATCATTTCAATTATGTAAGGAAGCATTCCAACCATTATAATTACAAAGTGTCCCTTAACGGCTATACAGACTGCGATTCGACCTTTCTCATTGCTTTCCTAAACTGGAAGTAAAACAAAATTGCAGTAAAGGTTACGGCTATGAAATCTGCTACCGGCTCTGCAAGGTAAACACCCATGGTTTTGTTTGAAACCATATGTGGCATAATATAAATTAATGGTAACAGCAGAATAAATTTTCTTGTAACTGCCACAATGATAGAACTTGTCGCATTGCCAAGAGCTGTAAAGGTCATCTGGCATGCAATCTGAATACCAAATAAAAACATGACTGCCATATAGATACGCAGAGCTTTTGATGCAAACTCGATCATCGCTGTCTCCGGAGTAAAAATACTTACAAAGAATTGTGGCAAAAGCATTACCGCCAGCCAAAGTGTGACAGAATAAATCAGGCTTACTGTTAATAAAACACGAAAAGTCTTTTTTACACGTTCCGTATTGTTTGCTCCATAATTATAGCTTGTAATTGGCTGCGCTCCCTGTGCAATTCCCTGTAAAGGAAGCATTGCAAACTGCATGACACTGGTAAGAATCGTCATTGCACCTACCGCAATATCTCCGCCATATTTCAGCAGGGAAGAATTGAAGCATACGGATATAACGCTCTCACTCGACTGCATAATAAATGCTGCGGTTCCAAGTGCTATGCATGGGAACACAACTTTTGGCTTAATATTCAGATTCTTACGTTTCAGTCTAAGTATTGATTTCTTACTACACAAAAATACCACAACAATGATACATGAAACTGCCTGCGAAATAACAGTTGCCAAAGCAGCACCACGCACACCCATATTTAATCCGAAAATCATAATCGGGTCGAGAGCGATATTCAGAATTGCTCCGATTGCCACGGATACCATAGACACTTTTGTAAATCCTTCAGCAGTTACAAATGCGTTCATTCCCAATGTTAGCTGCACAAACAATGTTCCAAGCGCATATATGTTCAAATAGGAAACAGCATATTCAATCGTATTTTCACTGGCTCCAAAAGCTGACAGTAAATTTTCTCCAAAGAGCAAAAGTACCGCTGTCAGAATGATTGAAACAATTACCTGTAAAAGAAAACATCCACCAAGCGTTTGCTCTGCACTGTCCATATCGCCTTTTCCCATCGAAATAGAAGCACGTGGCGCACCTCCTGAACTTACAAGTCCTGCAAATGCCGACACAATCATAATAATAGGCATAGTCACACCGACACCCGTCAGAGCAAGACTACCTGCATCCGGTATATGACCGATAAAGATCCTATCAACAATGTTATACAACATATTGATCAACTGTGCTATTACCGTAGGAATTGCCAACTTAAAAAGCAGTTTTCCAACGGGCTGCGTACCTAAAAAATCCTTGTTCTTTTCCACTGTAAATCTCTCCTAACTGTTCGTATATTCTTTGATATTTCTGTTTACCTGCTCTGTAAACTGTTGCAGCTTTTCCATTTCTTCCTTTGAAAATCCCGCAAATACTATTTCACAAAATTTGTTCTGTGCCGCACGCCCGACTGCAATTATGTCCCTTGCTTTATCCGACACACTTAAGTGAATGGTTCTGTGATTTCCTCCCTTATGTTCCCCTAAAATCAATCCTCGTTCCTGCAAGGAACGAATGGAAATAGATACATGGGACTTTGCAAGATGACGATATCTAACAATTTGAGTAGCTGTATTATACTGGGGATTATTTGCTAAAAACATAAGAACTGTAAACTCCATATAGGTCAATTTGTATTTTTCATAGACTGGAGATATCATATTTTTATACACTTCTTCGACATCAACACAATGTGCAAAATAATTTATCACAAATACACCTTCTTTCATTTTGAACTGTTCGTTTTTGAACTTTAATAATATACTCCGCTTTCATTTTTTTGTCAAGTAAAATCATTTCTCTGTAATAAAAGAACTGGACTTCACAACATTTCTGCATGTAGAATCCAGCTCTTTTTCCCGTCCGCAGAAATGACGGCTAACACCATGACGAGAAATCGAAAGCTTTGTGTGGAAGCCGGAATGGATATCATTGTCTTTTTTGTATAAAGTGAACATATATAAAACGAGTTCCTTTTTATCCTAGATGTCCCCAAAAAACAATATTACAATTAAGAAAAACAAGGAGGTGGCAACATGAAAGTATTATCAACGAGTCATTTGGGATTTATAGTAAAAGATTTAAACACAATAATTAATTTTTATCATGGGATACTGGGTTTGAAGCTGTTAAGTGGTCCGAGTGAGGAATTTCATGATGTTAATGAAGGTAAGGCAATGGGGATTGTTGGAGATAATGTAACACATTGCCATAGAGAAGCCTTCATGGAAACACCGGATGGAGTCATGCTTGAGTTCATAGAGATTACGGATCCTGTTCCGACACCGATTCCGCCAACTGCAGCATGTGCAGGTAAATTACATTTGTGCTTATACGTGGATAGTATTCAAGAATGGGTCCAGGAGTTGGATAAACATGGGGTTAAACCATTTATGGAACCACAGGAAGCATTGCTAGGTGATGGGGTGACGTGTTATTGGGTTTATTTTATGGATCCTGAAGGGATGTTATTTGAGCTGCAGGAAAAGAATTAAATATATAGATCGGGGGAAACAATGATGGGAATAATGGATATTGATTTAACGGGGCAGACGGCGGTTGTCTTTGGCGCAGGAAAAGGAATTGGAGAAACTGTTTCCAAGCAGCTTGCGCAAGCAGGTGCAATTGTGTATCTTGCAAGCCGGACAGAGGCTAATTGCGTTAGAGTAATGACTGAAATAGTGGATGCGGGTAATAAGGCGGTAGCGATTTCGTGCGATGTGAGTGATATTAATCAAGTGGATGCAGTATTAGCACAGGCAGAAAAGGAAACGGGAAAATTGGACATTGTAATTAATAATGCAGGTATTGATTGTGTGACACCATTTGTAGACTGCTCGCAGGAAGAAATGATGCGTGTTATTATGACAAATCAAGTTGGCGTTAATAACGGATTACAGTGTGCACTACGGAGAATGAAAAAATATAATCATGGAAAGATTGTTACAACGACATCCTTTGCGGGGAGACGTGATTTGCCACATGGATTAGGTTTTGGACATTATGGTATGACCAAAGCGGCGGTGAATTATATTACACAGTCGGCAGCGTTTGCGGGTGCAGATTATAACATTAATGTGAATGCAGTTGGACCGGGAATTGTGTTGACAAAAATGTGGGAGGATATTTTAGATACGGCGGAGAAAGAAGGAAAAAATAGGAAAGAAGTATGGAATGAATATATAAAGACATATATTCCACTTGCAAGAGGGGCACAGACCCATGAAGATATTGGATACATGATGGTATTCTTATGTTCAAAGTATGCAGACCATATAACAGGACAGATTATTTATGTGGATGGGGGAGCAACAACAGCTTAAGAAACTTGACAAGAAAAGAAATTTTAGTATAATACTAGAAAAGGCAAAGAAGTTTTTTACTTCTTTGCCTTTTTGCTTTTTTGGAGGAAAGAAGGTGCTATTATGTCTAGTATTAAAAGGCTTTGTATGCTGGAAACAAATGAATTTTTATCATATCAACCGTATTTAGAGTTGAATAATAATTATCAATCTTATGTACCAATTGAACATAACATTATAAGGGATATTGTATGGGAGGTTTACGAGGTTGATGATTTTGATTTGGGAAAAACAGTTGCTTTACCAGATGTATGTGCAGATATTATGACTTTCTATACGGATGATAATGCATATAGTTTTTTTATGGGAGGTTCTATATCGCTTCAACAAATGAACGAATTGGATTTTATGAAAGATGTAAAGAGTATATTTGGAGTGAGACTGCGAACAGGGATGCTTGGAAATCTATTTCGTTGTGATGTGAAGGACATTAATAATTCAAGAATTGCCATGAGTGATGCGTTATGGAATGGTAGAGAGTATGAAAAACGAATGGCAGAAGCAGATCAGTTTATGCAGCGGTGGGAGATAATGTCGTCATATCTTGAACAACGAGTTGCGCATAATTATAAAACCAATAATATTGTAAATTTTGTTGTAAGGGAAATAATAAATAGTCAGGGATGCATAGCAATTAAAGAATTAGAGGATAAAACAGGGTATACAGGTAGATATTTAAGAAAAATGGTAAAGGATTTGTTGGGTATATCCATAAAACAGTTTTGTGAAGTGATAAAATTTCAGTGGATGTGTAATTATTATAAATTAAGACAGGGTGATGTTACATTGTCTGATTTGGCATTGCAATCAGGATATTATGATCAATCGCACATGAATTTATCATGTAAAAAATTAACGGGTGAATTGCCCCAAAAAATAATAAATATGTATTCATAAAGAAGGTGGGTGAACTTCCTAGAAATGAATCTAGGAAGTTTTTTGTTCCGTTTTTTCCTAATTTGTATTCCTTTTTATCCTAGAGAATATGCGTTTGCTTTGATAATATAAAGCCATGTTAAAAACATTGTATCTTTTCAATAGGTTAACAGGAATTAGTACAGGTCAGGAGGATGAGATTATGTTAAAAAAAGACAAAAGTGAAGCTTTAACAAAAGAGTATAACAAGTATTATCCAGGCGGACATTCCAATCTTCGTATTCCGATGGATGTTACAGAGCACAGATTATTTATTGCGAAGTCAGACGGAACACATTTGACAGATGTGGATGGCAATGAATATATAGAGTACAATGGTTCAATGGGACCCAATATTTTAGGTCATAAGAATCCAAATTTTGTTAAAAAGGTTGTAGAGTATATTGAAAATAATGGTACGGCGATTGGTTCAAATCTGTTGTTTTCGCCAATGGATGTGGAAGTTGCAAAGAGACTTTCTGAGTTGATTCCGTGCGTTGAAGAACTCAAGTTTACTGTTACAGGATCGGAAGCGGTTCAGGCAGCATTTAGAATTATGAGAGCTTATACTGGAAAGAATGTAATCGTTAGGTTTCAGGGGAATTATGCTGGATGGGGTGATAATGTTCTAGGCGGACGGATTAATTCGGATGTAAATGCGGAAATTCCATTTACGGACTTCTCTACACATGGAGGACCGGAAGAAGATCCTTATTATACAGAAGGTCGATCACCTTTGGCGTGCAAAGAAACTATTATGATTCCTTGGAATAATTTTGAGGTTCTTGAGGAAACATTTGATAAGTATCATGATATTATTGCGGGAATTCACTTTGAGGGTATTGTGTGGAATCATGAAGGTCTATATCCAAAACCGGGATTTGTTGAGAAAATTAGGGAATTATGTACGAAGTATAATATTGTAATGTGCATGGATGAGGTCATTACTGGATTTAGAGTAAATATTGGAGGAGCACAGACTGTTCTCGGAGTTACACCTGATCTTTGTACAATGGGTAAGGCAATATCAAATGGTATTCCGGTATCGTGTGTGGGTGGTAAGAAGGAGATCATGGATTGTATCAGGGGAAATAAAGTGCTTGTTCCGGGTACGTATCCTGGATATGGACTTGGCATGGCTGCGGTTCTGGCAACCCTTGACGAGTTGACAAAAGATGATTGTGCAGTTTATAAACAGGTATTCAAAGTACAGGAAAAGATTATGGATGGCCTTGTGGAAATCTCTAGAAAGTATGATATACCACTTACAATTACGGAAGCAAATGGAGTTTTTGATACATTATTTGGCATTCCGGGTGGCAGACGGAGATTATATACAGATGGAGAACTAGTGGGATTTGATAAAAACATCGTTAATAATTTCCAGAGGTATATGCAGGAGAATGGTGTGTTCCTAATGTTTGGTGGAAGATGGTACGTGAACGCATCTCATACAATGGAAGATGCCGAGAAGACGCTTGCTGCTGCGGATAAAGCCATGAAGGCATTAAAAGAAAACAATTACAACTATATAGCGAAATAAATATTATGTGAATCAAAGAGGATTGCATCTACAAAGGGGTAGAGCAGTCCTCTTATTGATTATGATAGGGAAGGAGATGATAGTATGTCGTTAGGATTAGTAAGTGTATTGTTAATCTTATTTGTTGTGATAGGGGCAATTGCTACAAAGAGAGTAGAAATATGTTTGTTTTTGGCATGCTTGATAGGAGCAATTGTTCTATATGGTACACATGCATTGTCAGAGTTAGGTGGTATTTTTGTAGAGGCACTGGAAAATAATGCATGGGTTATGTTGATAGTGTTATTACTTGGTGGGTTTATAGCATTATTGCAGTCCTCTAATGGGCATCTGGGATTTTCTAAAATAGTTGATAAAATTTGCGATACAGAACGAAAAACATTACTTATGACATTTTTAATGGGTGTTGTTATTTTTATTGAAGAACTTCTTAATGCAATGACAATTGGAGCTTGTATGAAGACACATTACGATAAAAAGAAGATACCAAGAGAGACATTGGCCTATCTTTTAGACGCAACAGGTGGTCCTATTTGTGTGATGATTCCGATATCTGGCTGGGGTGTTTGCCTTATGAGTATGTTTGTACAGGAAGATGCATTCTTGTCTCTTGGTAGTAATCATATCAAATCTTATTTAAGTGCAGCACCTTTTTGTTTTTATCCCATTGCTACATTGATTATTGTATTTCTTTTCTGTATGGGAATTATGCCCAAACTTGGAGGAATGAAGAAAGCATATAAACGTGTGGAAGATACCGGAATGGTGTATAGTGAGAAAAGCAAAAAATATAATCAGACGATTTCAGAGAACGTAGTAGATGGTAAAATCATTGACTTTATAATTCCGGTAGGAGTCTTGATTGCATTAACGGTTATTACGGGAGATTTAATTACGGCTGTAATAGGAGCGATAGTTGTTTGTGCAATTATGTATATTCCTAGAAAAATTATTTCGTCAGAAGATTTATTTCCGATACTCTCGAGAGGTTTTTCGGATATGTTAGTTGTTGATATTGTACTTTTATTAACGTTTGTGCTCCAAATTATAACGGGAAAAATGGGAATGACAGACTATATTATCGAAAAAGTTCAGCCATATATGATTGGTTCCTTGTTTCCGGTGATGATTTTTGTGTTGGTTGCCGTATTGTGTTTTTGCACAGCCTCGCTTGTTGGCGTGTGTGCCTTGGTTGCACCGATTGCATTTCCACTAGGTGCTATCTTAGGTGTAAATACATTGCTTGTCATGGCTGCAATTATGTCAGGTGCAGGATTTGGCTCTCATGCTTGTTTCTATTCTGATGCAACGCTTGTGTCGTCGCGAATAGCGGGAATCGATAATTTGGAACATGCGACTAGTCAGTTGCCGTATGTCATTATAGCAGCAGCAATTAGTTTAGTTGCGTTTATAGTTGCCGGTATCGTTATATAATTAAATTTACTATGAATTGTGATAGAAATAGTGTGTAGTAGAAAAGAGGAATGAGTATGAATAAAAAAAAATACGTTGTTACGATTGCTAGACAATTTGGAAGTATGGGAAGACCGATTGCTATGAAATTGTCGGAGATATTAGGGATTGAATTCTATGATAGAGACATTGTGGATCAAGCGGCTGAAAAATTGAATTTGCCTGTATCTATTGTAGATGAAAATGAAGAAACAGCAAAGGAACTTAAGAACAATTATTCAAGAATGCAATTTCCACTCGGCCGTCAAAAATCCACAGAAGTACAGGATAAAATCTTTGAGGCCCAGAAGAATATCATTAATTTCATGGCGGAAAAAGAAAGTTGCATTATTGTTGGACGGTGTGGTGATTTTATACTTTCGGAAATGGAAAATACGATGCATATTTATATTTATGCACCTTATAACATTCGGTTACAGCATTGTACTGATGAATTAGGGCTTTCGGTTGACGAAGGAAAACGAATGATTAAAAAGGTTGACGAAGCAAGAGAAGCTTATCATTTGCAATATGCGGGGTTTAAGCCAGATGATTACAACCACAAGGATTTAATGATAAACTCCAGTCTGCTGGGAGTAGATGGTACAGCAGAATATTTAGCCACATTAATTAAAAAGAAATTTTGTTTATGATGAAAAAAGATTTTGAAAGCATCCTGTATACTTTAAAGAGTAAAAGGAATTGACCAAAAAGATGAGCTTCAATCGATGACGAGAAAGTTAACAGACAGAAACAATTTGACCGGTTCTGTTATTACTTAGGTGGCGTAAAACAGCTTCTGGACGAAAAGGCTGCGTAGGCAGCCGGCATCCTGCAGATAATATGCTGTAGGATGTATACATATATCAGGAGACTTCATTCATGGCGAGTGGAGTCTCTTTTATTTTGCATTGTATAATAGAAAAAGTATTAGTTGAACAGAGGTTGGAATGATGATAAGATTTAGTTGGGACAATAGTGAACACATGTGTTCACATTTTATAACTAAGAAGTAATGGAATGGAGAGGTGCTTATGGCAGATAAAATTGGAACCGATGAATATGGGGAAATACTTATATATCAGACGGATGATGGGCAGACAAATATAGAAGTTAAAATAGAAGATGATACAGTGTGGCTGACACAATAGCAGCTTACTGAATTATATCAATGCAGTAAATCAAATATAAGTGAACATATAAAGCATATATTCGAAGAAGGGGAATTGGATAAGGATTCAGTTGTTCGGAAATTCCGAACAACTGCAGATGATGGAAAAACATATAATGTTACTTATTACAATTTAGATATGATTATATCTCTTGGATACCGAATTAAATCAGTGAATAGAAAACTTTTAACTGGAGCTGGTTCTGTAAGTCATAAACAGGCGTTGGAGAAAGCAAAGTCAGAATACAGAAAATATCAGGAGATTACTTTGACACCAGTCGAAAAAGCATATCTTGAAAGCATTAAAGAGGTTTCCAAGGAAGTAAAAAGGAGATAACATCTGATGAAAAAACAGCAGAAATGTTACATATATACAAGAGTTTCCACTTCCATGCAGGTAGATGGTTACAGTCTTGATGCACAGAAGGACAAGCTTAGAAAATACGCAGAGTATCAGGAAATGTCTATCGTCGGGGAATATTCTGATGAGGGTAAATCTGGCAAAAGTGTGGAAGGCAGACCACAGTTTAAACAGATGTTATCGGATATAGAAAACGGCAAAGACAATGTTGATTATGTGCTGGTATTTAAGCTGTCACGATTTGGAAGAAATGCCGCAGATGTTTTATCATCATTGCAGAAAATGCAGGATTATGGGGTTAATCTTATCTGTGTAGAGGATGGAATTGACAGCTCCAAAGATGCCGGGAAACTGATGATATCTGTGTTATCTGCGGTAGCAGAGATAGAGCGTGAGAATATCCTTGTCCAGACAATGGAAGGCCGCAGACAGAAAGCGAGAGAAGGCAGATGGAACGGTGGATTTGCACCATATGGCTATCAGCTGGTAAATGGTGAGCTTATCATTGCAGAGGATGAGGCAGAGATTATCCGTATTATATATGATAAATTCGCCAATACAACGATGGGAATGGCTGCGATAGCTGCATTTTTAAATAACAGTGGTTATAAGAAAAAGCTTCGCCAGAATAACACAATCGAAGGTTTCTCTACATCATTCGTCAAAGGTGTGCTGGATAATCCGATATATTGCGGCAAGCTCGCATTTGGTCGAAGAAAAAATGAGAAGATTCCGGGAACAAGGAATGAATATCATATCGTAAAACAAAAGGATTACTTGTTAAGTGATGGAATCCATGAGGCAATCATATCAGAAGAAATGTGGAACCAGGCACACAGAAAGCGGCAGGAGACAGGTGTTTTACAGGTAAAAACACATAGTCTTGAGCATGAACATATTTTATCAGGGATTATTAAGTGCCCTGTATGTGGAAGCGGTATGTATGGCAATGTGAATCGTAAGAAGCATCCGGACGGAGGCTATTACAAGGATTATTTCTATTATGCCTGCAAACACAGGAAGCTTGTGGACGGACACCGCTGTACTTATAAAAGACAGTGGAATGAGGACAGAATCAATGCGGCAGTTGAGGAAATTATCCGTAAATTTGTAAAGAACCCAAAGTTTGAGCAGGAAATCCGTAAGCAGATAGGAAGCAGCATTGATACTTCGGAGCTTGACAAGGAATATGATGGATTAAAAGATAGACTGAGCCAGACAACCGGGGCAAAAAACAGGCTTGCTGACCAGATGGATCATTTATCTGTATCCGATAAGAATTATGACAAAAAATATAATGACATGCAGGAACGTTTGGACAAGCTATATGATGAAATCACTGATATTGAGGATGCCATGGAAGAAGTCGAAACAAGACTATATAATATCAGGCAGGACAAAATCTCAGAAGATAATGTTTACCAGTTCCTTTTATTCTTTGATAAGCTGTATGATAAATTTACAGATCTGGAAAAGAAGACATTTTTGAAGAGCTTCCTGTCGGATGTGTTTATCTATGAGGAAGAGCAAAAGGATGGCAGAATATTAAAAGGTCTCCGGTTTAAATTTCCTATATATATGAATGGCAGAAATGTATTAGGCGTGGATTGGGACAACGAGAGTACAGATGAAACTGTTGTTTTACTTTCCAAGGGTATAATCGACTCGCAGAAAGTAAAGGTTGAGATGTCTCTCGAAGATATGGATATGTCTGGATTTCAATAGCATGTATTTATAAGTAGATGGATATTATATTATAAGTAATACTAAATTGACCGCATAGCCTTATGATCGTAAAATAATTTTGTGATTTTTTTATTAAATAAGAGTATAAATATTTGGAGGAACCAATGAAAAAGACAACAAACTCTTCACCTTACCAGTTTGAGGGCAGAATACCTCTGTCTCAGGCTATTCCGCTTGGACTGCAGCATGTTATGGCTATGTTCATCGGAAACCTTACACCTCTTATCATAGTTATGGGAGCATGTGGACTCACAGCGGACGCAGGCTTTGCGGAGCTTAGAACAGCTCTCTTACAGAATGCCATGATTATCGCAGGTATTGTCACATTAGTACAGATGTTTTCCATCGGACCGATCGGCGGAAAGGTACCTATCGTTATGGGAACTTCTTCGGGCTTTCTTGGAGTATTAAATAATACAGTTGCAGCGTGTGGCGGCGGAGTTATAGCATATGGAGCTATTATGGGAGCCTGCCTTGTAGGAGGTATTTTCGAAGGCATACTCGGAGCCTTCTTAAAGCCTTTACGCAAGTTTTTCCCTGCAATCGTTACAGGCTCAGTTGTTATAGCAATAGGACTTTCACTCCTTGGAGTGGGAATCAACTACTTCTGCGGTGGCACAGGCAAAAATGATTACGGCTCACTGCCAAACCTTTTTCTTGGAATGGTTGTACTTATAGTAATCGTGCTTCTTAAGCATTTTGCACCGTCGCGCAGTATTTTTTCATCATCTGCCATCCTTTTTGGTATTCTGGCAGGATATGTTGTAGCAATCATTATGACACTTACCATGTCACATACAGGTGTGACTGCTGACGGTGTCAAATACACATATTCATGGGTAGTAAACTTTGACGAGGTTAAAAATGCAGCATGGATAGCAGTTCCAAGCTTTATAGGCTTTGGAAAGCTTTCAGATGTGGGAATTTCCTTCCATGCCAATGCAATCATCCCAATCGGCATCATGTTTATCGTTACTGCAATAGAGACAGTTGGCGATATCTCAGCCTGTGTGGAGGGTGGAATGGACAGAGAGGCTACAGATTCAGAGCTTTCCGGCGGTGTTATCTGTGACGGTCTTGGTTCATCATTTGCAGCGCTTTTCGGAGTACTGCCAAATACCTCATTCTCACAGAATGTAGGTCTTGTTTCAATGACAAAGGTTGTCAATAGATTTGCTATTTCAATGGGAGCTATATTCCTCATCATTTGCGGCTTCTGCCCAAAAATTGGAGCTCTCATGTCAATCATGCCTCAGTCGGTGCTCGGCGGAGCTGCGGTTATGATGTTTGCCTCTATCCTGATTTCCGGAATTGAGCTCATCACAAAGGAGCCAATCGGCAGCCGTGAGATTACAATTATCTCAGTTGCAATCGGTTTAGGCTACGGACTTGGCGCTACAACAGGTGCTACATCACACCTGCCATACTATGTACAGCTTATATTTGGCGGTTCAGGTATCGTGCCTTGCTCACTTTGCGCTATTCTTCTCAATATTATTTTGCCGAAGAAATCTAAGAACGCACCATATATGTGGGATATGGAAGAAAAAGATGATGTGAAGCGTGTGGATGATTAACGCTTAGGATTTTAAAGTCGTCCGGTGCATTAAGTACACCGGCGGCTTTATTATTTGTGGGAAAGTATGGAAATATATGGAAAAATTGATTTCAATAGTGGGCGCAGGTGGAAAGACCACACTCGTTCATAAGCTTGCAAGGGAATATCACAGGAGTGGAAAAGGTGTGCTTGTCACAACAACAACGCACATGTATGTCGAAGCTGACACTGACCTATCCTGCGATTTTTTTGCGTTAAGGGATAAAATAATAAAAGATGGATATTGTATGGCGGGGCAGAAAATATCTGAACAGAAAATATCAGAACAGTCAAAGCCAAAGATGTGCGGACTGCCGTATGATTTGCTCGATAAACTGATTAAAGACATGCCACAGGCGTTAGATTATGTTATAATCGAAGCAGATGGAGCAAAGCACCATTCTCTCAAATATCCGGCAGCGGATGAGCCTGTCATATATCCGCTCACCACAGATGTTATCATAGTGCTTGGCACGTGGGAAAAGGGCAAGCTGTGTAAAGACGTTGTGTTCAGATATGAGCTTATGCAAAACGAGCTAGGAATGGCAGAGGATGTAGTGGTTGATGACTCGGTTATAGACACGCTGCGTCAGGTCTATGTCAAAAAGCTTCGCGACAGCGGGTTTAAAGGACGGATTTCGACATATTACAGATAAACATGGAAATAATAAGTTAACAGGGTAACTAATTATATGAGCAATAATCAAATAAAAAAGAAAAATTTGTTAATCATATGCCGTGGTGCAGGCGATCTTGCGACAGGCATCATCCACAGACTGCACCGTGCAGGACATCGGGTGATAGCGCTTGAGACAGACTATCCGGCAGCCATACGGCGTCAGGTGTCCTTTTGCGAGGCAGTGTATGATGGGAGCGCAACTGTAGAGGGTCTGACAGCCAGACTGCTTCCTGCCTTGAATGATGCAGAGACAATTTCCGGGATAAATGACACACCGCAAGCTCATATTGCATCGCAAAAGTGGAAGAGCTCAGCTATCGAAGCTGTGCTTGAGGCCGGAGAGGTTCCGCTTCTCATAGACCCAACCGGTGAATCAATTGCACTTTTTAGACCGGATGTTGTGGTAGATGCCATAATAGCAAAGAAAAATCTGGGCACCACAATAAATATGGCACCGCTTGTGATAGGAGTAGGTCCGGGCTTTACGGCAGGCAAGGACGTGCATCTGGTGATTGAGTCCATGCGTGGGCACAATCTGGCGCGCATCATTACCGATGGCATGGCACAGCCCAACACAGGGGTTCCGGGAAATATCGCAGGCTTCACAAGTGAGCGTGTGATACACGCTCCGGCAGCAGGATATATTTATGATGTCAGAAAAATCGGAGATATTGTGCAAAAGGGCGATGAGATAGCGCGGATATATCCGGATAAAGGAAGCTATGACAATAAATTGTCTGAATATGTTCCGGTAAATGCTACAATTACAGGCATCATACGAGGTCTTATCCGTGAGGGTTATTATTTCAAGGAAGGCTTCAAGATAGCGGATATCGATCCACGCGAAGGGGAGCTTTCAAATTGTTTTACGATCTCTGACAAGGCAAGGAGTATAGCAGGCAGTGTGCTTGAGGCGGTATCGGCATTTGAGCACGGCATAAGGGTTTATTAAATGTGCAGTTACTAATAGATAATAAATTATGGTAACTGAACAGTTACAATGAGGATTAATTAATTGACGCAGCAAAACGGATTAGATATCAATAATCAGGAACAAAATAAAGAAAAGCTCACACATTTTAATGAGGCAGGGGAAGCCCACATGGTGGATGTGCACGCAAAGGATGACACATACCGCGTGGCGAAAGCCTGCGGCACGATAAAGGTAAATGACGCTGTATACAGGGCTGTATCTACGGGCACGGCTAAAAAGGGTGATGTGCTGGGAGTGGCAAGGATTGCAGGAATCATGGGAGCAAAGAACAATTCCATGCTTATTCCGCTCTGTCACCCTATTGCTATGACAAAGTGTGATGTTGAGTTTGAGCTGGATGAAAAAAACAGCAGTATCATGGCAATTTGCACGACAGCCTGTGTGGGCAAAACCGGTGTAGAGATGGAGGCCATGACAGGGGTCAGTGTGGCGCTTCTTACCATATATGATATGTGTAAGGCGCTAGACCGTGGAATGGAAATCGGGCAGATACATCTGCTTGAAAAATCCGGTGGAAAGAGTGGACACTATACAGCTGAATAGTTAAAAATACACATTTAATCAAGGATAACAGGGTGATGTAATGTATACTGTAGGGATTATAACAATAAGTGATAAAGGCGCAGCGGGTCGGCGCGAGGATAAAAGCGGCCCGAAAATAAGACAGATGCTTCCCAAAGATGAGTACGAGGTGGTTTCATATAAAATCATACCGGACGAGAGAAAACAGATTGCAGACGAGCTTGTCAGGTTGAGTGATGACATGAAATGCAATCTGGTGCTTACAACCGGCGGCACAGGTTTTTCACCTAGGGATATCACGCCGGAAGCTACAATGGATGTTGCACAGCGCAATGCACCGGGTATCGCTGAGGCACTGAGAGCGTACAGCATGAGTCTTACACCGCGCGCCATGCTTGGCAGAGGCGTTTGCGTCATCAGGAAAAACACACTGATAGTTAATCTGCCCGGCAGTGTGAAGGCAGTGTCGGAGAGCATGGATTTTCTGATGGGAAATATAGAGCATGGGCTTGATATTTTACTGCAGTATGACAGTGAGTGCGGTCGGTGTACTAAGTGTGGTTTGGAATAGTTAATATTTACAGAGATAATAATTGGAGTGTGGGATTATATGAAGCTTATGAAGACAACTGAGGCAGTCGGACAGGTGCTCTGCCACGATATCACACAGATTATTCCCGGCGTGAAAAAGGATGCAGTTTTTCGCAAGGGGCATATCATAACAAAAGAGGACATACCGGTGCTGCTTAGTGTCGGAAAAGATACCATATATATATGGGAAAATGATGAGACCATGATGCACGAGAATGAGGCTGCGGAGGTGCTTTATCGTATGAGCGCATGTGGCACAAAGAAAATTGAAGCAGACACACAATCAGGCGTTTCTTGCGGCACTGTAAGTAAAATGCATCCGTCCTCCGTAAAGGAGGGCAAGATAGAGGTAATCGCAGACTGTGATGGACTGCTTAAGGTGGATAGCAAAAAGCTTGAAAAGGTCAACTCCTTTGGAGAGCTGATGATAGCCACAAGGCACGGCAATACCACTGTGAAAAAGGGTGATAAGCTCGCCGGAACAAGAATCATACCGCTTGTCATAAAAAAAGATAAGCTAAAGGAAGCTTCTAATATATGTGAGGATGGTCCAATCCTTGATATTAAGCCGTTTGTGGTCAGAAAAGCAGCAATAATTACAACCGGAAACGAAGTGTACCATGGCAGGATACAGGATGCATTTACACCTGTTATAGAAAAAAAAATAGCAGAGTTTGGCGCACAGATGATGTTTCATGAGGTGTTTGATGATGATGACAAAAAAATCACAGACGGATGCTTACGCGCGATAGAAGCCGGAGCGGAAATTGTATTCTGCACAGGTGGAATGAGCGTGGATCCTGATGATAAAACGCCACTTGCCATCAAAAATACAGGCGCACGGATTGTGTCATACGGCTCGCCGGTGCTTCCGGGAGCCATGTTTTTGCTGTCGTACTATGATGCAGGTGACAGGCTGGTGCCGATATGTGGGCTGCCCGGCTGTGCCATGTACAATAAGCGCACGATATTTGATATTGTGTTGCCTAGGCTTATGGCACGTGATATGATTTATGCAGATGAGCTTGCCGGACTTGGAGAAGGCGGCCTCTGCCTGAATTGTGATGTCTGCACGTTTCCTAACTGTGGTTTTGGAAAGGGCTTTTAACATGCGCGATGGATTTGGCAGAGAGATTGACTATATGCGCATATCGGTGATAGATAGCTGTAATTTAAACTGCTATTACTGCAATCCCTGTGACAATAATGAGCACTGTCATGCACTAAATATACTTAGCGTAAAAGAGGTGCTTTGCATAGTCCGCGCAGCCACAAGGCTTGGAATTAAGCATTTTCGTCTGACAGGCGGTGAGCCGCTTTTGCATCCGCAGCTTGATGAAATGGTTTTACAAATCAAAAAGATACCGGGTGTCAGCAGCGTATCGCTTACTACAAATGCAGTACTGCTTGCGCAGCATGCAAAGTGGTTAAAGGAAGCAGGCATAGACAGCATAAATGTGAGCCTGGACACTATAGATGCGTCAGAATATGAACGCATCACAAAAAAACCGCTGCTTGAAGAAGTAAAGCATGGAATCAATGCCGCTATAGAGTGCGGAATAAGAGTGAAAATCAATGTGGTGCTCACACCGCAGACAGATGTGGTGGCGCTCACACGATATGTTGCAAAAAAAGGTACAGATATCCGCTTTATAGAGATGATGCCGGTAGGTGAAGGACACACCAACGGAGTCGAGCCATATAAGAAGGTTATTGGTACACTTTCAAAACTGTATGGAGAACCTTGCCGTATAAATACTGAAAAAACAAAAGAAATTAATTCGGGAAATGACAAACGGAAAATTCCGGATAACGGCCCGGCAGAGTATTACATTTTTCCGGAACTTGGTATCAGAGTAGGTCTGATTCAGGCAATTCATGGGAAGTTCTGCGCCACCTGCAACCGCATACGTGTTACGGCTGACGGCAGGCTTATGCCATGCCTGGGAAGCAGCGTGACGATGGATTTAGTACCTGATTCATGGGATTTTGCAGATGATGTGGAAAAAGATTTTGCAATAGTCCGGGCACTAAGGGCTGCCATAAAGGCAAAGCCAAGGTGTCACAATTTTAATGATAATGCAGTGACATATACAAAAACTACAGAGACAAAGACTACAGAGATAGAAGCTGCGGAAGTAAATGCAGCAAGAAATATGAGCCGGATAGGGGGCTGATAGAAAATAATGGGAAAGCTTCTTGCAATCAATATAAGCAAAGAGAGAGGAACTGAAAAGAGAGAGGTGCCACAGGCGGAGCTTGTTGCAGACTACGGCATCATGGGAGATGCACATGCCGGAAAGTGGCACAGGCAGGTCAGCCTGCTTTCCGCGGAGAAAATAGATGACTTCAGGGCAAGAGGGGCACAGATAGACAACGGTGCATTCGGTGAAAATTTAATTATTTCAGGATTTGATTTAGGAAATCTGCCTCTTGGTACACGCTTTTGCATAGGAGATACCATCCTTGAGATGACGCAGATAGGCAAGCAGTGCCATTCGCATTGTGCCATATACAAGAGGATGGGCGAGTGCATTATGCCAAAGGAGGGTGTGTTTGCGGTAGTCGTAAGAGGTGGTCAGATTCATGCCGGTGACGAGGTGAAGTTGATTCCGGCCAACATATATGCTTCGATAAAGGACAGACCTGTGGACAGCCGCTGTGAGCTTTTGACAGTCATAGAAGGAGCACATGCCGGGGCAAAGGCACTCTATATAGATGGCAGAATAAGAGTGGCATACGGCAATGTGTGGGCAGATGAAATAGATGACAATGATAATTCCATTGTGATGTTCAGACAGCAGATAGGCAGCAGACCACGTCTCATAATCTGCGGTGGAGGGCATGTATCGGCGGCACTTGTACGCATGGCATCGCTTTTGGCATTTGACATATGGGTGATAGAGGACAGACCTTTGTTTGCAGACAATGCAAAGCGCCAAGGCGCAGACTATGTGATTTGCGGCGATTATAAAGAAACTCTCGCCAAGCTACAGCCGCAGGCGGATGATTACTATGTATGCATGACAAGAGGACATCGCTTCGATATGGAATGCCTCACAGAGATATTCACAAAGTCCTATGCCTATGTGGGTATGATGGGCTCAAAGAAAAGAGCTGTGATAGTGAAAAAAGACCTTGAAGAATCGGGATTTTCACAGGAAATTATATCAGGATTACATTCTCCGATAGGCCTTGCAATAGGTGGACAGACACCGGAGGAAATTGCTCTTTCGGTGATAAGCGAGATAGTAAAGTGTAAAAATGAGCGTACAAGCTGCACTCAGATAGATAACGAAGTGCTTGACGCACTTACTGAGGTGGCTGGGCATTGTGCATCAGTTACACACTCCCCGGATGAGAAGTACATACTGTGTACCATCATAAAAAAGAACGGCAGTGCACCGCGCGGAGTTGGCACACAGATGCTGGTGAGCTCAGACAACCGTATTGTTGGAACAATAGGCGGAGGCTGTGCGGAGGCTTTAGTTATAAGCCGCTGCAGGAGGCTGTTTCGCAATCAGGAGTTCAAATGTGAGCTGATTGATGTCAGCATGAATACTGACGATGCCGAGAATGAGGGAATGGTGTGCGGAGGTAGCATTTCAGTGCTGCTGGAGCAGATCAAATGATGAATAAATAAAAAGAAAAGAGAGATTAAAAGTGTGATTTTAAGAAGAGCAACAGGCACTGATAAATCAGTAAAGGAGCGCAAGGGTTTAAAGAGAAAATTTGCAGCATATGCAGGACTTACGCTTGGACTTATTCTTACAGCAGGACTTTTTGCAGGCTGCGGAAAGAAGGATACTGCAGAGAGCGGTAATGCTACTGATAAAATTGTGACAAGCAGCGCGCAGACAGAGAACGGTAATGTAAATGTAGATTTATCGATTTTTGCGGCAAAGAGCTTAAACAGTGTTATGGATGAAATTTGTGCAGCCTACACCAAGGAGCATCCAAATGTAAACTTCCAGAACAACTATGACAGTTCGGGAACTCTGATGGCACAGATTAAAGAGGGCGCGAAGTGCAATATCTTTTTCTCAGCAGGAGTGGCACAGATGGATGAGCTTCAGAATGGTTATGAAGCAGGAAGCGTGGTTGATGATACTCGTGTTGACCTTTTAAATAATCAGGTGTGCCTTGTTACATATAAGAATAGTGGCACGGCAGTTACCAGCTTTGCAGACATCTCAAAGGCTAAAAATATGGCACTTGCTGACGGAACAGTTCCTGTAGGACAGTACACCAGAGTAGCACTTGTAAATTCAAAAATGGTTGAAGGAGATGCTTCAAAGCCACAGGATATTTCAGATTCTGATATCTCAAAGGCACTTGGCGGTCTGGAAATCAACAGCTGTGCAAATGTAGGTGCAGTTGCATCTGCCGTAGCTGAGGGTGCAAACGAAATAGGAACAGTTTATTACTCAGATACATTCGGATACGAGAATCAGCTTGACATTATAGAAAAGCTTCAAAACAGCTTAACAGGTGATGTTATATATCCGATAGTGGCCTTAAAGGGTGACAACACTACAGCAGACGAGCTTGAAGCCGCAAAGGAATTTATTGCATATCTTCAGACAGATGAGGCAATGTCAGTATTTGAGAAATATCATTTTACGGTAAATGAATAATGGGAACGATTGATTTCGCACCGCTTTGGATAACATTAAAAACAGGAATAGTAGCGTCGGTTTTTTCATTCTTTATTGGAATAGCCTTTGCTGAGCTTGTTATAAACACAAAGGGCAGAGTGAGGGCATTCTGGGATGGACTGCTGACACTTCCGATGGTATTGCCGCCTACCGTGGCTGGATACATCCTTTTAAGGATTTTCAGTACAAGACGTCCCTTTGGAAGTTTTTTAAGCAATAGCATGGGTATACAGGTAGTACACACGTGGCTTGGCTGTGTGGTTGCAGCGACCATCATTGCACTCCCTCTCATGTACAGAAATGCGAGAGCGGCATTTGAGCAGATAGACGAAAATGTCATATATGCGGCGCGCACTCTCGGCATAAGTGAGTGGAAGGTTTTCTGGAAAATACGTTTGCCGATGGCAAAGCCCGGCATCATATCGGGTGTCACACTGGCCTTTGCCAGAGCTATCGGTGAGTACGGCGCCACATCAATGCTTGCCGGAAATATAGCGGGAAAGACATCGACCATATCACAGCAGATAGCAATGGTCATCCAAAGTGGAGACTATGCCACAGCGGGCTTCTGGTGCATAGTAATCATAGCGATTTCGTTTGCATGCCTTGTATCGATAAATATGATATGCGGCAAAAGCAAGGGCATAAAGAGAAAGAGAAAAAATAATGTCGCTCATAGTAAAAATAAAAAAACAGTTGGATAATTTCATGCTTTCGGTTGACATGGAGCTTACGGACGAGATTGTGTCCGTAATTGGTATGTCGGGCTCAGGAAAGAGTATGACACTCAAGTGTATAGCAGGGATAGAGACTCCTGATTCAGGCTTTATATCATTAAATGACCGGGTGCTGTATGACTCAAAAAATCGCATAAATCTGCACCCCGGTAAGCGCAGGGTAGGCTATCTGTTTCAGGACTATGCACTTTTTCCTACAATGACCGTGATGGAAAATATATGCATAGCAATGGGACATCGCGATGAAAAAAAGGTGAAGGTCTGGCTGAAGCGGTATGGGCTTGATGGCATGGCAGACACATATCCGGATCATCTCTCGGGAGGCCAGAGGCAGCGCGTGGCAATGCTTCGCATGCTTGCGGCTAAACCGGAGTGTATACTGCTCGATGAGCCTTTTTCGGCACTGGATGAGCATGTGAAAAGAAGTATGGAATCGGAGCTTATGGAGATGCTTTCCGATTTTCACAATCCTGTTATCTTTGTGTCACACAATCGCGATGAGGTGTATCGTCTGGCAGAGCGTATCGGAAGTATTGAGAGCGGCATGCTGAGTGCAGTCCGCGACAAAAAAGATTTCTTCATGCGGCCTATGTCTGTGGAGCAGGCACTGCTTGTGGGCTGCAACAATATATCACAGGTGAAATGGCAGGATAAGCATCATGTTCTTGCCGTGGAATGGGATAGCGTATTTGAGGTCACTGATGAGCAGATTGAACAGCTTGCGATGGATACGGACAACATATCACACATAGGTGTTTTCCCTCAGGATATAATAATATCTGCAAGTAAAGCAAAATCGGTACTTGCATATAACAATAAAAATATAATCAGGATTAAAGATTATAAAATAGTTGAAGAACTAAAAACATGGGAAGTATCGTGTGAATTAAATAATGATTCAACAATTTATGCAAATCTTCCAAAGCATACAGAAGCAAATATGCTTAGCAAAAATATAAATGATGAGCTTTATATAAAGAAATTTTATCTGCTTGGATGAGAAGTAAATGAGGACATACTATGATTTACCTGGACAACGCTGCCACAACAATTAAAAAGCCGGATGCGGTATATGATGCTGTGCTTGATGCAATGAAGCACTGCGGCAATTCGGGTCGGGGAATGTCGGATGCATCGCTTGATGCGTCAAGGAAAATATATGAGGCCAGAATGTGCCTTACAGAATTTTTCGGCGGGGAGGATGCGGATAGACTTGTTTTTACGGCAAATTCCACTGAGTCGCTCAACATTGCAATCCACGGACTGCTTGAGCCGGGGGAGCATGTGATTACGACACAGCTCGAGCACAATTCGGTGCTCAGACCTCTTTATATGCAAAGGGAGAGGGGAGTGTGCGTGGATATTGTGCCATGCAGTGATGAAGGAATAAAAAGAGGGATAATTTCCCCGCGGGATATAGAGGCTGCAATTTGTCCGGAAACAAAAGCCATCGTCTGCACACATGCTTCAAATCTCACAGGCAATGTGGTGGACATTAAGTCAATAGGGCAAATCGCACGAAAGCATGACCTTTTATTTATAGTTGACGCATCGCAGACAGCCGGTGTGCTTCCGATAAATGTAAAAGACATGAATATTGATGTGCTCTGCTTCACAGGGCACAAGGGGCTGATGGGTCCACAGGGGACCGGAGGACTTTATGTGGGAGAAAGAGCAGATATAAAGCCGGTTAAAAGCGGTGGCACCGGCGTGCTCAGCTTTCTTGAGAGCCAGCCTATGGAGCTTCCGACAAGACTTGAGGCCGGTACCTTAAATGGCCCGGGAATTGCAGGGCTTTTGGCAGGAATAAAGGCGATTGAAGAAATTGGTGTGGATAACATATATGCTAAAGAGTATATGTTGATGAAGGCTTTTCTAAAGAAAATAAAGATAATCCCGGGAATCAGGATATATGGGGATTTCGACATGCTGCCCGATAATGGAGCACATTGTGCGATTGTTTCAGTAAATATAGCTGATATGGATTCTGCTGAGGTGTCGGATATACTTATGAATGAGTATGGCATTGCAACAAGAAGCGGCATACACTGCGCACCACTGATGCATAAATTCTTTGGAACACAAAAACAGGGTATGGTGAGATTTTCATTTTCATATTATAATACAAATGATGAGATAAATGAGGCCGCTGAAGCGCTTATGCAGATTGCGGCATTGAGATAAACAGTATTAAACAATTGAAAGGAGCAAACATGCCACAGGAAATAGTGTTTTGCAAAGGCGGTGGCTGTACTGCAAAACTTGGTCCGGATTTATTAAGTCATGTTTTAGCAAAGTTGCCAAAGGGCGAAAAAGACAGCAATCTGCTCGTCGGATATGATAGCAGCGATGATGCGGCAGTGTACAGAATTTCAGATGACACGGCGATAGTCCAGACGCTTGATTTTTTTCCACCGATGGTTGATGATCCATATACGTTTGGACAGATAGCGGCCGCAAATGCGCTCAGTGATATCTATGCGATGGGCGGCACAGTTAAGAGTGCGTTGAACATCGTTTGTTTCCCTGAGAAAATGGATTTGAATATACTCGGTAAAATAATGCAGGGAGGCGCTGACAAGGTGATAGAGGCAGGTGGTACACTTGCAGGTGGTCATTCCATAGCAGACAGCGATGTGAAATACGGACTTTCTGTCATGGGCACAGTTCATCCCAAACACATCTACAGCAACAGTACAGGGCAGCCGTCAGATGTGCTTATACTGACCAAGAAGCTCGGAGTTGGGCTTGTGTGCAACGCAAACCGTGTCGGGGAAGCTCCGTTAGGTGCAATTGAGGATGCGGTAAGCTCCATGACCACACTAAACCGCGCGGCATCAGAGATCAGTCACAGCTTCGAAATACATGCATGCACAGATGTCACGGGCTTTAGTTTTTTAGGACATCTGAGCGAGATGTTAAATGATGATATAACAGCACTTATCGACTCGATTTCCATCCCGGTCATTACCGGAGCACTGCGATGCGCAGATGAGTTTTTCCTCACGGCAGCGGCGCAGCGCAACAGAAACCATGTAGGTGACAAGGTGCGTTTTGCAAAAAATATACCTTTCTCAATGGAGGAGGTGCTCTTCGATCCGCAGACCTCAGGAGGACTGCTGTTTGCAGTAAAAGCCTTTGAGGCAGATACCTTTTTGCATGAGCTTAAAGCCGCAGGGCTTCCGGCTGCAAAGGTGGGACGATTTGTTAAGCGCTGCGATGTGCCGATATATGTGAACTGATTTTAAGCTATCATAGCTTATGTAAATATGCTGACAGGCTGCATGCCCTGCATTTTGAGGGTTGACAAGTTAAATAACATAGGGAGGATTATAAATATGATTACAGTAAATGCAATCGGGGATACATGTCCAATCCCGGTAGTAAAGACAAAGAAGGCAATTGAGGCTCTCACACAGCCGGACACAGTGGAGACACTTGTGGACAATGAAATTGCAGTAGAAAATTTAAAAAAGATGGCTGCACAGAAGGGCTATAGCTGCGACAGCAATAAGCTCGACGACGGAAGCTACAGTGTAAAGCTGACAATTGAGACTCTTAACACAGGAGCGTTTTCGGATACAGACGAAGCTTCACAGTACACATGCAGGCCGGCTACAGATAACAGAGTCGTTGTAATCCGCTCTTCATATATGGGAGAGGGCAGCGAGGAGCTGGGCAGTGTACTCATAAAGGGCTTCATCTATGCACTTTCGCAGCAGGACAATCCGCCTGAAACCATGCTTTTCTACAATGGAGGAGCAAAGCTGACCTGTGATGGCTCAGAGTGCCTTGAGGATTTAAAGGAGCTTAAGAATCGTGGCGTGAAAATCTTTACCTGCGGAACATGTCTGAATTACTATGAGCTGTCAGATAAGCTTGCAGTCGGAGAGGTGACGAACATGTATGATATCGCCGAGAAAATGGCTGCAGCCTCTCTTATTGTGAGTCCTTAGTGTTATATTAAGTGTGATGTGATGGATAATAATTTGGTAAGAGAAAAGAAAAAGCGGCTAATCATTACCTTCGAGACTACCACAGCGCCGTTAAAGCTGGATATCAAGGGCAAGGCATGTGGTATTCCGGGGCGCACGATTCCTCTTCCGTCTGCTATATCGGCGGGCTGTGGTCTGGCATGGCGTGCAGAGCTTTCAGACAGGGAGAGCCTCATAGCCTTTATGAAGGAGCAGGACATTAGGTGGGAAGCCATGTATGAGCTTGAAATGTATTGATATAGGAGAAAAATATGTTTTATTACAATCAGTATGTGAGGGCGCAAAGCCTTGATGAAGCCTATGAGCTTTATCAGAAAAAACCGAATTTTGTGCTGGGCGGCATGCTCTGGCTCAAAATGAAAAATAAGACACTTGGCACGGCAATTGATTTGTGCGATCTCGGACTTGACCGGATTGATGAGGATGAAAACGAGTTTAGAATCGGTGCATATGCAACCCTCAGGCAGATAGAGACACATGAAGCCCTGAATGCATATACACACGGTGCAATCGCAGAGTCGGTCAGACATATCGTCGGAGTGCAGTTTAGAAATGTGGCGACTGTCGGAGGAAGCATCTGGGGCAGATTTGGATTTTCAGATGTCATGACGATTTTCAGGGCGCTGGGAGCAAAGGTGCAGCTTCACAAGGCAGGAATTATGGATTTGGACGAGTTTGCGGCACTTCCAAGAACCACGCGCGATGTGCTCGTATCAGTAATAGTGCCGAAAAATGCAAAGGGCGTAGTATACTTAAGCCAGAGAAACCAGTCAACAGACTTTCCTGTGCTCACATGTGCAGTGGCAAATAGAAACGGCAGGTATGTGGCGGTCATCGGAGCATCACCATATATGGCAGAGCCTGTGTGGGATAAGGACGGCATACTCGATGGTATAGTAGATGCAAAGACGCACGGTAATGTAGCTTTGACGGAGAACTCCGAGAACAATGCAAAAATAGATAAATTTGCAGAATATGTTGCAGAGCATATTCGTTTTGGAAGCAATATCAGAGCAGGAGCCGAGTACAGAGAGATGATCTGCCGGGTGCTTACACGCCGCGCTGTCACACAGTCGCTTGACATCTGCGATGATATAAGGTAATCGCTACCGGATGCATGGAAGTTATGCAGGATACTTTGGAAGCTTTATTAGTGTGATGACATCAATGCACGAGCATTAAGTAGGAAGGAATTCATGTATATGGATGTTAAAATAAAATTAAATGGAAAGTTAATAATCGACTCGGTTGACCAGGATATGGTGCTTTTGGACTTCTGCCGCAAGCACAACTGCTTTTCAGTGAAGAGGGGCTGTGAGTCAGGCAACTGCGGTCTTTGTACAGTGCTTCTGGATGGAAAGCCTGTGCTGTCATGCAGCATGCCGATAGGCAGGGCAGACGGCAGAGCCGTGGATACCCTTGAGGGACTTGAGGAGGAAGCTAAGCAGTTTACAGGATTTTTTGCTGCACAGGGAGCGGATCAGTGCGGCTTCTGTAATCCAGGTTATATTGTAAATATTGTGGCACTTTTAAGAGAAAATCCTGACCCGACTGATGAGGAAGTTCTTGAGTATCTTTCAGGAAATCTGTGTCGTTGTACAGGATATCAGAGTCAGCTCCGCTCAATCAGAAATTTCTTAAACAGTAAGAAGGAGGGCGCACCTCTTAATCTCGAGGCAGGCGTCTACGGAGAGGATATCGGAAAGGAGTGGCAGGATGAGCACAAATCAAACTAATGTAAACAGCTTCAACCGCGCGAGAAGGGATTATCACGCAGTTGGAAAATGTATACCGAAGAAGGATTCGAGCCAGCTTTTACTCGGAAAGCCGGTATTTACTGATGATATCACACCGCGTGATGCGCTTGTCATAAAGCTTCTTAGAAGCCCCTATGCGAATGCAATTGTCGAGGATGTAAAGACAGATATTGCTCTTAAGGTACCGGGCATGGTCGCAGTATACACCTGGGAGGATGTTCCGAAAAAGCGTTTTTCTATCGCAGGCCAGACCTTTCCGGAGCCGTCACCGTACGACAGACTAATCCTTGACCGTCATGTTAGAAGTGTAGGTGACGCTGTCGCTATTGTGGTAGGTGAATCGGAAAAGGCTGTAGACAAGGCTCTTAACATGATAAAAGTAAAGTACACGATTCTTGAGCCGGTGCTTGACTTCAGAAAGTCGCTGGACAACAAGGTGCTTGTGCATCCTGAGGATGACTGGTCATCCAGCATAAATACAGGCGATGTAAAGCGCAATCTCATTCATCATGAGGAGGATGAGCATGGAAATGTAGAGAAAATTCTGTCGGAGTGCGATGAGATTATTGAGCACACCTATCGCATAAAGGCAGCGCAGCAGGCATATATGGAGACCTGCAGAGCATACTGTGAGATAGACAGATACGGCAGGCTTCACTGCATCAGCTCGACACAGATTGTTTTCCACCTGCGCCGAATACTGTCCAATGCACTCGATATTCCTAAGTCCATGGTGCGTGCTGAAAAGCCGCGTATCGGAGGAGGCTTTGGTGCCAAGCAGACAGCGGTCTGTGAGGTATATCCGGCATTTGTTACCTGGAAGACAAAGCGTCCGAGCAAGATAATCTACAGCAGAAAAGAGTGCCAGACTATCGCGTCACCGCGTCATGAGATGGAGGTCACCGTGCGTCTTGGAGCAATGAGGGATGGTCATATAAGGGCGATAGATCTTTATACGCTGTCAAATGGTGGAGCATACGGAGAGCATAGCACTACAACAGTAGGACTCTCAGGTCATAAATCGCTCCCTCTTTATACAGGAGGCTGCGAGGCAACCAGATTTTCGTGCGATGTTGTGTACACAAACGTGCAGGCGGCAGGAGCATATAGAGGCTATGGAGCTACACAGGGTATCTTTGCACTTGAATCAACTGTCAATGAGCTCGCTGAAAAGCTGCATATAGACCCGGTTGAGCTTCGTTTGAAAAATATCGTCCGTGAGGGCATGTTTATGCCGGCATATTTTGGCGAGACAGCCAATGCATGTGCACTCGACAGATGCATAATGCACTGTGCGGATAATTTCCATTGGGCAGACAAGTATCCTGTCCGCGATATGGGAAATGGCAAGGTTCGTGCGGCAGGCATGGCACTTGCAATGCAGGGCTCCTGCATATCAAATGTAGATGTCGGATCGTGTACCTTAAAGCTTTCAGACTGTGGCACCTACAATATGATGATAGGCGCGGCAGACATGGGAACAGGCTGTGATACCATACTTGCGCAGATGGCGGCTGAGGTACTCGACTGCGAGCCGGATGATATAACCGTGTTTGGAGCGGATACGGATGCTTCTCCTTATGATTCAGGTTCATATGCCTCATCAACCACCTACATTACAGGAATGGCCACACAGAATGCAGCACTTGAGCTTCGTGAAAACATAAAGAAAATCGGTGCACAGATGCTGGGCCATGCTGCATCAGAGGTGGATTTTGACGGCAAAGAGGTGTATATCATAAATCCGGACGGTGCAGACAATGGGGAGGTTTGCGTAAGTCTTTCCGATATAGCAACAAAATCACAGGTCAACAACACGATACCTGTAGATGTCACAGCGACATATTCATCACCTGTTTCACCTCCTCCATACATGGTAGGAATGGTCGAGATAGAGCTTGATAAGGAGACAGGAGCAGTTAAAATACTTGATTATCAGGCTGTTGTGGACTGCGGAATTCCGGTCAATCCAAACCTCGCGCGTGTACAGACCGAGGGCGGCATAGGTCAGGGAATAGGCATGGCGCTTTATGAGAATGTCACCTACAATGCCGATGGAAAAATCGCAGAAAATGACCTCATGCAGTACAAGATACCGACACGACAGGATGTGGGCAATATCAATGTCGAATTTGAGACAAGCTATGAGCCGTCAGGCCCATTCGGAGTTAAGTCAATCGGTGAGATAGTTATCAATACACCGGCTCCTGCGCTGGCACATGCCATTTATCGCGCAACAGGCGTATGGCACAGGACAGTTCCGTTTACCCCTGAAAAAATACTTATGGGAATGGTAGACCCAAACTGGCACGAAAAGGACCTTAGAGTGAAATGATTCATATCATATACATGGCGGCTGGAAACAGCCGCCGTTTTGGAAGTAACAAACTGTTTTATGAGCTGGATGGAAAACCTATGTACAGGCATTTGCTTGATCGCTTGGCGGAAATTAAAAATAGATATAATAAATCAAAATCAGACAGCCAGACCATAGATATAACAGTTGTCACCCGTTACCGGGAAATATTGGACTACTGCGCATGTATCCCAGATTGCCATGCAGTCATAAGTCCGGACAGCGAAAAAGGCATATCCTACACTATAAAGGCAGGAATTATGGCGGTGCAGGAGCAGAAAAAGCTTAAGAAAAGCAGTGAAGTGACGCATCATACTGCCGAAAAAGAGGAATATTACATGTTTGCAGTAGCTGACCAGCCATATTTAAAAAGTCAAAGCGTGATTAAATTAATAGACAGAGTGCTTAAAAATACAGGGGGTAAGCGATTGGCGTTTTCACTTCGTTGTGGAGATGCTGTAGGCAACCCGTGTGTATTTAATTCATCGCTTATACCACAGCTTTTATCACTGGAGGGTGATAAGGGTGGCAGAAGTGTGGCAAAGAAGCATGACTGTGTATATGTAGATATTGCAGATGAGAGAGAGCTGATGGATATAGATACATATTTAATCCGCTAATTTACTGCCTTTAAGCAGTAAATTGCTACTTTCTCAGTGTAGTGCGGGTCAATAAGACATACATCGAATTGCATGCAAGCATGCATAGATGATGTCTTTTCCCCCTTGAATTATACATATTTCATACAGATTTCCATATACTACCTCCAAAGCATGAATGCAAATGCAAAAGTAACGGAGGACAATAAAGTGAAAATTACAGGATTGACCAGAAGAGTAGACTCACTCGGCAGAATAGTCATACCGAAGGAACTGCGCAGGATGCTCCATATCAAGGAGGGCAGCCCGCTGGAAATATATATGAATTGACAGATGACGAGACAGAGTATTTGCGGACGAATTTTTCGACCGCAAATATAAGCTCAAAAAGTCGTTATAATCCACATGTATTTACAGAGCAAGGACTATATATGCTGATGACTGTTTTAAAAGGACCATTGGCTGTTAAACAGAGTAAGGCATTAATAAGAACCTTCAAAAAAATGAAAGATTACATATTAGAAAATCGGGAATAGTGGAGGTAGAAAAATATGTATAGAATATATAGCACACTTATCGAAATTGTTGCTGCAGCAGTTTTTATAATTCCTATCTGGTGCATATATAACAAGTTGCTTTTCCGTAGCTGGAAAATAACCATTCTTTATATAATATTTGGATTCTATTTAACTGCTGTTTTAGCATTGGTAGGATTTCCAAATATAATATCATTAAAAGTTGAATTGACGGTAAATATAATTCCTTTTATATATATGATAAATGATTTTAGTAATGCGTGCTTGAATGTGTTATTGTTTGTTCCTTTTGGCTTCTTTTTGCCAGTGTTATGGAAAGAATTCAGGAATGCAAAAAAAGTATTTATAGCAGGATTTGCAATGACATCATTTATCGAAATAGCTCAAATTTTCACAGGACGAGCGACAGATATAGATGACATTATTACAAACATTGCAGGTACTTTAGTCGGGTATCTAATTGCATATTGGTTTACAGGTATTTTTACAAGAAAAATAGTGAAAAATTCAAAAAAGAACGACTTTTACATAATATGTGCATCTGTAGTACTTATTATGTTCTTCCTTCAACCATTTATTTCATCTTTGTTATGGGAAATGATTCTGTGACTTCAAATTTCACTCTACGTAGCATAGAAACCGTAAAATTCACCATATTCTACGTTGCGTGGGTGTGATTGGGAATCAAATCATGGGATAATCAAATCAGAGAGGGGGAAAACAGATGGATCAAATTAAAAAACTTTCAGATACTGAAATCGAAGAAATTATCAGGAAGATGGACAGAATGTTTTTAGAAGAAGGCTACGAGAAGACTTACGAATGGGCATTGAGGCTTATAAAGGAATATCCGAATTGTAACATGCTTATCTGGCAGGCTGCGGTAATGCTTGATGCAAGAAGAATAACGGATAGTACAATGACATGCAGGAACGACTTGATAAGCTGTATGATGAAATCACCGATATTGAGAATGCCATAGAAGAAGTCGAAACAAGACTTTATAATATCAGGCAGGACAAAATCTCAGAAGATAATGTTTACCAGTTCCTTTTATTCTTTGATAAGCTGTATGATAAATTTACAGATCTGGAAAAGAAGACATTTTTGAAGAGCTTCCTGTCGGATGTGTTTATCTATGAGGAAGAGCAAAAGGATGGCAGAATATTAAAAGGTCTCCGGTTTAAATTTCCGATATATATGAATGGCAGAAATGTATTGGGTGTGGATCGGGACAACGAAAGTACAGATGAGACTGTGGTAGCACTACACCATCAAAGGCCGACTGTAGGATCCCAAAACAATCCAATATCCGGCGGGCAATAGGTGAACACGAAAAATGCAACCGTAAGCAACAGCAGGACAGCGGCTGCGGCTTTCGTCGACAGAAGAGAAGACTTGCGATACCGTTTGTTTTCGACAAACAATGACAGAAGAACCCCTGCAAAATACAAAGCGATATTTAAAGCATCGTAGTTTCGGCCAAGCACACCCTGCAGCGTATAAAATCCGACCACAATCCCGCCCATTCCGGCGAGGATACCGAGAACTCTTGCCGGGAGAAACTGTTCCGGAAGCATATTGCCGCGGAGCAGCACTTCGAGGATGGTCAGAAGCAGAAACGGGAAAAACAAAAGTTTTAAATGCTCCCAGGTGGACTCATTTACAGCTGAGAATAACCCGACGACAGCGTTATCTCCGGACCATTCATAGGTGAAATGGAGAAGAACACCCAGTACAGAAATAAAAATAAAACGGAACAGATTGGTTTTTAAAGACATAGATTCCTCACGGTTTTATAATTGTTAGAAACAGTATATGAAATTTGAACAGCTTTATGCAGGCATCAGCCGTTTTTTGTGAAAATATGGAAAATTCTTACGTTTTTCTTAACCCATTTGAAACCGAAAGCATACCATGGTAAAACAGGGGTAGCAAAAAAGAAGCTTGGAACCGATACTACCGGAGCACGGATTGCAGATGGTAAAGTATATTATGCGACCTATCCGGAAGGTGGAACACACATGAATAAGATGAATGTGTATCGCTGTGACCGGAACGGAAAGAATAATAAACTGTTATTCACACAGAATGTTGATGACGAAATTGACTATATTATTCCGGAAGAATTTACTGCAAAGAAGATAACATTTGCAGTAAGTTCAGAGAAACTGTCCGGTTCCGAAGAAGATCCGGTAATAGAATATGTTTATGACTGCACCACAGAGCAGATCACAAAAGTGGAAAAATAGTTACTGTTCGCAGGGAGTCCTGCGAACCGTGACAGAAAATAAATGATCATATTACATAATGATACATAAAGATAAAGTGACAGACACTTCCACCCATCACGAACAGATGGAAAATTTCATGGCTGCCGAAGTATTTGTGAAGTGCGTTAAATACCGGAAGTTTCAGAGCATAGATTACACCACCGATGGTGTAGATGATGCCGCCCGCTAAAAGCCAGCCAAATGCGGCATGCGGGAGATCCGTCCACAGCTGGGTAAATACTGGCAGGCACGTCCAGCCCATGGCAATGTAAATGATGGAAGAAAACCATTTCGGACAGGTGATCCAGAGTCCTTTGATAATGATTCCTGCCACTGCAATTCCCCATACAAGAGCCAGAAGGGTATATCCAATTCTGCCGCCTAAGATGATCATGCAGACAGGGGTATAAGATCCGGCAATCAGAACGAAGATCATCATATGATCAAGCTTCTGAAAATTCCGGAGTACTTTGGCAGATACATGACAGATACTGTGATAAATGGTGCTTGCTGCGTACAATAAAACCATGCTTGTGGCAAAAATGGTCATGGCAAGCATATAGGTTGTATTTCCGTGAGCTTTTATTAAAAGTGGTGAGGCTGCGATCAAAGCCATCAGGCAGCCGATAAAATGTGTGATGGCGCTTCCGGGTTCCCGAATTGTTAATTGCATGGTAAAATCTCCTTTCTTACAATGTGTAAATAAAAACTAACTAATGTAGTATTGAAAACTATATCTAACATAAATAAATACTATGATATATTGGTGCTCATGTCAATAATAATTATGCATAAAAAAACGGGAATAAAATGCCGTTTCATTGACACAAGTTCAATGTTTGTGTATTATGCAGTTAGTTAAAACTAACTGCGTGAATAGTATGAAAAGAAAGGATTTCTGATGTATGAATAAAAATAACAGGAAAGAAAAAAAAGACAATTTAAATATTTTGAAGTTTATCGGCCCCGGACTGCTGGTAACAGTCGGGTTTATTGATCCGGGAAACTGGGCATCCAATATTGCAGCCGGATCGGGATATGGATATACCCTGCTCTGGATGGTAACACTTTCAACGATTATGCTGATTATTTTACAGCACAATGCAGCACATCTGGGGATTGTGACGGGATTGTGTCTGTCCGAGGCAGCAAGCCGTTACATAAACAGGACATTGAAGAATGTGATTCTTGTAACGGCAGTAGCCGCTGCCATTGCGACTGCGATGGCAGAGATTTTAGGAGGTGCCATTGCACTGCAGATGCTGTTCCACATTCCGATTAAAGTGGGCAGCATGCTGATCCTTGTCGTGGTCTTGTTCTGTGAATTTACCAATGCATATAAAAGGATCGAAAAACTGATCATGCTTTTTGTCTCTCTGATTGGTTTTTGCTTTTTAGTTGAAATCTGTATGGTGAAAATTGACTGGGGAGCTGCCGCCACAGGATGGGTAAAACCGGTATTTCCATCGCATGCGATGCCGGTTATCATGAGCGTGCTTGGCGCGGTTGTCATGCCGCACAACCTGTTTTTACATTCGGAGATCATTCAGAGCCGGAAGTGGAATCTGAAAGAAGAAGCGGTGATTCAGAGACAATTGAAATTTGAATTTAAGGATACGCTGTTTTCCATGATCATCGGATGGGCGATTAACAGCGCCATGATTCTCATGGCGGCGGCGACGTTTTATCAGAGAGGGGAAAACCAGGTGGATGATCTGACGACTGCGGGAAATATGCTGACACCACTGCTTGGAAATGAAGCAACGGTGATTTTTGCCATTGCCCTTTTACTTGCCGGGCTTTCTTCAAGTATTACCGCAGGGATGGCGGGAGGAACGATTTTTTCCGGAATTTTTAATAAACCTTATGATATTGCGACGAAAGAAACCAGACAGGGTGTTTTGATTACGATGGTTCCGGCAGCGCTTATCATTCTGCTGATCCGGTCTCCGTTTCAGGGATTGATTTATTCCCAGATGCTTCTTGCAGTACAGCTTCCGATCACTATTTTTACGCAGATTTATCTTACCTCGTCCAAAAAAGTGATGGGAAAGTATGCAAACAGTACCGGACTTAAAATGGTTCTCTGGGCAATTGCAATTGTAGTTACAGCATTAAATATCGGGCTTTTTGTGACGGGCTTTTAAAAAGACGATAGTTTTTTCAGAAATTCTCTGGGTGTCATGTGGAATTTCCGTTTAAAAATTTTATGAAAATAGGAAAGGTTGTGGAATCCTGTGGCGAGAGAGACCTCCAGAATGGAGGTGTTTCCCTGTTCAAACAGTTCTACAGCCTTTTCCAATCGCAGATTGTTGAGGTATTCCACTACGGTCATGTTCATGTGTTTTTTGAAAAAACGCATAAAGTAATATTCGCTGAAATAGCACTGGGCAGCGAGACCGGCAACCGTAAGCGGCTCGGCATAGTGCAGATGGATATAGTCCAGTACGGTTTTTAATTTTTCAGAGGCGTTTGCGGTGTCGACAGATCGTTTCCCGTCCGGGGTACGGTTCTGCAGGAGCAGGAAAATAACCTGCAGCAGTAATGCCTTAATGGCCAGTTCGTATCCCTCAACCGGATTTGCAAAGAGAGAACTGATCTGTGCAAAAATTTTGCGCAGAGATACATAAGCCGGATGGGTTGGACGGATCAGACAGGGAACCGACAGTTCTTCATTGGTCAGTGGCATCAGATAACGGGTGGAGCAGATATCGGTCGCATTTCCACCGAGAAAGTTCATGTGAAACACATAGGTTTCAGACTGGTAAAGCGCAGACTGTCCGCGGGAGACCGAGTGCAGCAGCAGAGGCGGGATAAAAATCAGATCGTCTTTTTCCACAGCGTAGGAAGTAAGGTCGATCTGGTAGCTGGCATCTCCTTCGGTGATGAGTGTAAATTCAGCCTCTTCGTGCCAGTGCGTTGTTATGACCGGATAATCCGGCTTTAAAGAAGTGATATATTTCTGTATGGGGAAGGTCGCGTCACCGTGACGGGCATCTTCTTTCTGTTCAAGGGCAAGTGTCTGTAACCGTTTCATGGAAAATTCTCCTTTGTCTTATGAGAGCAGTATTGTGTTATAAAAAGTAAGAATTATGCAAGATAATTTTGAAATTCCAAACTATAATGACAGTATAATGTTACAGAAACAAATTGTCAAAGGACATGGAGATACAGGTGAAGGAGGACATGGACATGCAGAAAAAATGGTGGCATGACAAGGTGGCATATCAGATTTATCCAAAGAGTTTTTGCGATACAAACGGAGATGGGATCGGTGACCTGCGGGGCATTATTTCCAAACTGGACTATTTAAAGGAGCTGGGAGTTGACATTATCTGGCTTTCTCCAATCTATAAGTCCCCGTTTGTGGATCAGGGCTATGATATTTCGGACTATTATGCAATCGCTGAAGAATTCGGAACGATGGAGGAATTCGACGAACTGCTTGCGGAGGCCAAAAAGAGAGATATGTATCTGATTATGGATCTGGTTGTCAATCACTGCTCCGACAAGCATGAATGGTTTCAGAAAGCACTGGCGGATCCGGACGGACCGTATGCCGATTATTTTTATTTCCGGAAGGGAAAGAATGGAAATCCACCGAGCAATTACCGTTCTTATTTCGGGGGAAACTGCTGGGAGCCGGTACCGGGATCGGACAAATATTATTTCCATATGTTCGCAAAGGAGCAGCCGGATTTAAACTGGGAAAATCCAAAACTGAGGGAAGAAATCTACCGGATGATCAACTGGTGGCTGGACAAAGGACTGGCAGGTTTTCGGATTGATGCGATCATCAATATTAAAAAAGATCTGGCATTTCCGGATATGGAGCCGGATGGTGACGATGGACTGGCAAGCTGTTGGCGTATGGTCGAAAATGTAGAAGGTGTCGATGCGCTGCTTGAAGATTTAAAGAATCATACATTTGCCCAAAAGGATGCATTTACGGTAGGGGAAGTATTTAACATTGGGGTGGAAGACCTGCCGGACTTTATTGGAGAAAATGGACATTTTTCTACAATTTTTGATTTCAGCGCCCATATGCTCAGTGACGGGAAACACGGATGGTACGATGCGCCACCAATTTCTTTTGATGCGTGGAAAAAAGCAATCACAGATTCCCAGATGCGGGTACAGAATGTCGGGTTCGAGGCAAATATCATTGAAAATCACGATGAGCCGCGCGGCGTTTCCCGTTTTCTGCCGGATTATGCGCAAAATGCGGACGGGGCAAAGATGCTTGGTACAGTAAGTGTTCTGCTGCGTGGAATTCCGTTTATCTATCAGGGGCAGGAGATTGGCATGCAGAATGCCAGATGGAACAGTGTGGATGAATTCGATGATATCAGTACCAAAGACCAGTACAGGGTGGCGCGTGAGGCCGGACTTTCGGATGCAGAAGCACTTGCCGTATGTTCGGTTATGAGCAGGGACAATGCACGGACGCCGATGCAGTGGAAGGATGCGCCGCAGGCGGGCTTTACCTCGGGAACTCCATGGCTGAAAGTCAATGATAATTATCCGGTGATCAATGTGGAAAAAGAGGAAGGGCAGCCGGATTCGGTTCTGCATTATTACAGAAAACTTATCGCATTGCGCAAATCTGGGGAATATCGGGAGTTGTTTACTTATGGAAAATTTGAGCCGGCATATGAGAATGCAGATCACGTAATGGCATATTACCGCATCCTGCAGGGGCGCCGGGTTCTGGTAGCGGCAAATTTTGGAACAGATACCATAGAACTGGATTGGGAAGTTCCGGCAAAAAAGGTACTTTTATCAAATAAAAAACGAACAAATGCTGAAAATAAGCTGATTTTAGAGAAATGTGAAGTGTTTGTGACGGAATGTAAATAGCGTTGCAATCTTATCGGATTTTGATATAATGAGAGCATACACGAATGTCTGTTTGGGGAGAGGAAAGGTATGCCGCAGTATATCGCAATTGATCTGAAATCATTTTATGCATCCGTAGAATGTGTGGAGCGTGGACTTGATCCGCTGACCACCAATCTGGTGGTGGCGGATGAAAGCCGCACGGAAAAAACCATCTGCCTGGCAGTTTCTCCATCCCTGAAAAAATATGGGATTCCGGGAAGAGCCAGGCTTTTTGAAGTGGTTCAGAAAGTAAAACAGGTAAACCGCAGCCGAAAAACCGGTGAGCCGGAATTGTCGTATATTGCGGCACCTCCGCGGATGGCACTTTATGTGGAATACAGTACGCGGATCTATGATATATATCTGAAATATGTGGCGCCGGAAGATATTCATGTATATTCGATTGATGAAGTGTTTATGGACGTGACACATTATCTGAAAACCTATGGAATGACAGCTTATCAGCTGGCGCAGACTATCATTCTGGATGTGCAGGATCACATTGGGATCACGGCCACTGCCGGGATCGGAACCAACCTGTATCTGTGCAAAATCGCAATGGATATTGTGGCAAAGCACATCGATGCGGATGAAAACGGTGTGCGCATTGCCCAGCTGGATGAAAAAAGTTACCGTAAACTGCTTTGGGACTACCGGCCGATCACGGATTTCTGGCGTGTCGGACCGGGATATGCGAAGAAACTGGCAGAAAACGGAATGTATACCATGGGAGATGTGGCGCGCTGCTCCATCGGAAAAGAAACAGATTATTATAGTGAAGATCTGCTTTACAAACTGTTTGGTGTGAATGCAGAACTTTTGATTGATCATGCCTGGGGGTACGAACCGTGCACGATTGCACAGATCAAAGCGTATCGTCCGCAGGCGAACAGTTCCGGATCGGGACAGGTATTGCAGTGTCCGTACCCGGCAGATAAAGCAAGGATTGTTGTGCAGGAAATGACAGACCAGCTGGTACTGGATCTGGTGGAACATGGATTCGTGACGGATCAGATAGTGCTGACGGTTGGCTATGATATCGAAAATCTGACAGACCCGGTGCGGGCAAAAAGATATCACGGGGAAGTGACTACGGATCGTTACGGAAGAAAGATTCCAAAGCATGCGCATGGGACGGCAAATTTGCAAAATCATACATCTTCTGCCATTACGGTAGTAGAAAAAACACTGGAATTATATGACAGAATTATAAATCCGGATCTTTTGATCCGCAGGATCTATGTTACGGCATGCCATGTACGCACAGAGCAGGAGGCACAAAAAGAACAGACGTATGAGCAGATGAGCCTGTTTGATTTTGCGGAAGAAACCGAGGGACAGAAGGCACAAAAGCAGGCATTGCAGAAGGAAAAACAGATGCAGAAAGCCATGCTTTCCATTAAGCAGCGTTATGGGAAAAATGCCATTTTAAAAGGAACCAATTTCAAAGAAGGGGCAACCATGCGGCAACGCAACGGACAGATTGGAGGACATCGGGCATGAACCGGCTGGAAAATACGCATCGTTATGATGACATCATAGATCTGCCGCATCCGGTTTCGAAAAAGCATCCGCAGATGCCATCGGAAGACCGGGCCGCACAGTTTTCTCCGTTTGCAGCATTGACCGGTTATGAACGCGCCATCCGGGAAAAAGAAATGCAGCATGAGGAACGGATGATGCTCGGGGAGGGCATCAGCAGGGAAACTTATGATTCAGAATAAGGACAACATATTTTTTATGATTAAATTCATACGATATACTAAGCAGGAAATTTGTGTGGTATGAAATGACAGACAAAAAACAATGGAAAAGATATGCGGGGTATGCACTGCTTCTTTTCCTGTCATACAGCATTGGAAACGCAGCGGCTGTTGTAAGTACAATGACACTGCAGCCGGAGAAAGTGGAGAAAGAAATGAAAACAGTTGCAATTACCTTTGATGACGGACCGAATCCGGAATATACACCGAAATTGCTGGATGGATTAGAAAAACGTGGTGTAAAAGCCACTTTTTTTCTGCTGGGAGAAGAGGTAAAACAGTATCCGGATGTCGTCAGACGGATGCATGATGACGGACATCTGATCGGTGTTCATTCATATAAACATGTTAATTTTAAGGAAGTGGGCACGGCATGCACTTTGCAGCAGATTGAAAAAACACAGAAGGCGATTTATGATGTGACGGGAGAATATGCAGGATATATCCGTCCACCATACGGATGCTGGCAGAAGGAACTGGATGTGCAGGTAAATCTGATCGAAGTACTGTGGAATGTAGACCCGCGGGACTGGGCAACGACCGATGCGGATACTGTGGTTCAGAGAGTTCTAAAGGATACTAAGCCGGGGGACATTATTCTGCTTCACGATGCTTCGGCGTCATCTGTACAGGCGGCATTTACGGTCATAGATACCTTGCAGAAACAGGGATATTCGTTTGTCACGGTCGAGGAGCTTTTGTTAGAGTAGCATACTTGAATGTTCCGGTGATCTCGTGGTAAAATAACCAGTAGACCCAATCATTACAAGCTGAAAAAGAAGGAATAAAAAATGAGTAACGATAAATTTGACACGGCACGGCAGGTGCTTCGTCAGCAGAAATTAACAGGAGAACGCGCACTGTTTCAGTCTGAAAATCTGGCGGTATATGACAGTGTGTTTGAGGATGGGGAATCCCCGTTGAAGGAGAGCAGCAGTCTTTATCTGGATAATTGTCTGTTCCGGTGGAAATATCCGCTCTGGTATTGCAAACATGTCGATGTAAAGGAATGTACCTGGTTTGACATGGCGCGGGCCGGGGTATGGTATACCGATGATATTTCGGTAAGAGATTCCATTGTAGAAGCACCAAAAAATTTCCGCCGTTGCAGGGGAGTAACCCTGACAAATGTAAATTTCCCGAATGCAGAGGAAACCCTCTGGAACTGTACCGATGTAAACCTGTCCTATGTGCAGGCACACGGGGATTATTTTGCCATGAATTGTAAAAATATGCAGCTGGATCATTTTGAATTGGTTGGAAATTATTCATTTGATGGTGTGGAAAACATGGAGATCCATCATGCACGCATGCTTTCCAAAGATGCATTCTGGAACAGCAATCATGTTACTGTGTATGACAGTTTTATTTCGGGAGAATATCTGGGATGGAATGCCAGAAATCTTACACTTGTCAACTGTACGATTGAGAGCCTGCAGGGTATGTGTTATATACAAAATCTGAAAATGGTGAACTGTAAATTGATTAATACGACACTGGCATTTGAGTATTCCACGGTGGATGCACAGATTGTAAATACCGTGGACAGTGTGCTCAATCCTTCCGGCGGAATCATCCGGGCGGATAAGATTGGAAAACTGATTTTGGAAAAAGACAAGGTAGATCCAGGGAAAACCACAATTATATGTACAGAAGATGAAGGGGAGGGACAACGATCATGAAAGCAAGTCACAGAAAAGACGTCATTATTGCCAGAATTATTTTTGCCATAATCTGCGCAGCACTGCTCGCAGGAATTATATCACTTATCGTATGGCTTCATGGGCGGAATGCAGGGAAAAACCAGACACCGGAAACGGAAATCACAAATAATGCACCGCCGGCAGACAACAGCAATCTGCCACCGGTAACGGAACAGCCGCTGGACGAAGACGGACAGAGTGTATGGACAAGCACGGATGGCGTAAATTTCCGTGCAGAGCCGAATACAGACAGTGAAATTCTTACCGTTCTCGTGACGGGAACGAAGCTGACACTGCTGGGAGAAGAAAACGGATGGGTGCAGGCAGAATATAACGGACAAAAAGGATATGTCAGTTCAGACTATGTTACCGATCAGAAAACGGATACAACAACGCAGGAAACAGAGTAAAGGAAAGGGGAAACAATGAATACAGCAGGAAAAATTATGTCCTTCCGACAGGATGGAAATGAGATTTGTGTGAAGTATGAACAGCAAAAACTGGTGGTGAAAGCCATAAGGGATGATATTATCAATATTTTTGTGCCTTACAGAACAAAGGAACATTATTCTAAGGCCATTGATGGAGACAAGGCGGTTGCGACAGAACTGACGGCAGAGCAAAAAGGAGAAGATCTGGTAATTGCAACCGATAAGATCCGGATGCAGTTTGGAGAAAATCTGGAAATGGTGATTACGAGACCGGACGGGACTCCGCTTGTCCGGACACACCGGCAGGGCAGAAGTGTTTGCAGGGAAGTCAGTGAGCAGATGAAACAGATTCTGGAGTCGGAAGGGCATGATACGTCGAATCTGGGCGCACATGATTATCCGGTACAGATGATGTTTGATCTGGACGAGGGGGATGATTTTTACGGTCTGGGTGATAAGACCGGATTCCTGAATAAAAAAAATTATGAGTATGAGAACTGGAATTCCGATATTCCACAGGCACACAATGAGGACTATCATGCGCTGTACAAGTCGATTCCGGTGCTCTTTTGCAAGAAAAAGAATGACGTATATGGCATGTTTTTTGATAATACGTTCCACAGCTATCTCAATCTGGGCAAAGAAAATCCGGAATATTATTTTTACGGCGCGGATGATGGCAATCTGGATCTGTACTTCCTGGGTGGAGAAAAACTGACGGATCTGATTGAAGAATATACATATCTGACCGGGCGGACACCGCTGCCGCAGCGATGGACGCTTGGATACCAGCAGAGCCGCTGGGGCTATCAGTGCGCAGAAGATATCCGTGATGTGGCAGAACATTTCCGTGATCTGGATATTCCGTGTGATGCCATTCATTTTGACATTGATTATATGGATGGGTATCGTGTGTTTACATGGAATGATGCAAAGTACGGAAAACCTGGGGATCTGATTGCGGAAATAAAAAAACAGGGCTTTAAAACGGTAACGATCATTGATCCGGGAACCAAAGTCGATCCGGACTATTTTATGTGTAAAGAAGGCGAAGAGAACGGATATTTTGCGACCGATACACAGGGAACTACCTATGTCAATGAGGTTTGGCCGGGAGATGCAAATTATCCGGATTTTGGACGCCGCAAAGTACGCGACTGGTGGGGAAAACACCATAAGTTTCTGGTCGACATCGGTGTGGACGGTGTATGGAATGATATGAATGAACCGGCAAGTTTCCGTGGCGAGCTGCCGCAGGATGTTGTATTTCATGATGAGGAGCGTACGACAAATCATGCGGAAATGCACAATGTATATGGACATTATATGAGCCGTGCGACCTTTGAGGGACTGCAGAAACTTTCCGATAAGCGTCCGTTTGTTATCACACGTGCAGCGTATGCAGGAACACAGAAATATGCGACCGTGTGGACCGGAGATAATCAGAGTCTGTGGTCGCATCTGCAGATGATGGTGCCGCAGCTGTGTAATCTCGGTATGAGCGGATTTGCGTTTGCCGGAACCGACATTGGCGGATTCGGTGCGGATACGACCCCAGAACTTCTGACCCGGTGGATCGAGGCTGCCGTATTTTCTCCGCTGTTTCGAAATCATTCCTGTCAGGGAACACGCAGACAGGAGCCGTGGCAGTTTGATGATCAGGTGGTGGGAATCTATCGAAAATATGTAAAGATGCGTTATCGTTTCCTTCCGTATCTGTATGATCTGTTTTATCAGGGAGAACAGACCGGACTTCCGGTTATGCGTCCTCTGGTTCTACATTATCCAAAGGACCCGGAAACCTATAACCTCAATGGAGAGTTCCTGGTAGGAGAAAATCTCCTCGTTGCCCCGGTATTGGAGCAGGGAGCCACGAAGAAAATGGTGTATCTGCCGGAAGGGGAGTGGTATGATTACTGGACCGGAGAGAAAATTACCGGAGGAAAGTATTTCCTGCGGGATGCACCGATTGATTTGTGCCCGATGTACCTGAAAGAAGGAACGATGATCCCGATGTATGAAAAAATGGCGTATGTTGGAGAAAAGCCGTACCGTACGCTGTATCTGTTGACAACTCCGGGAGAGGCTTCTTACGATCATTTTCAGGATAATGGAGAGGACTATGCCTACCGTAAGGGTGTGTATAATTTATATCATTTCCATAAGAATGCACAGGGAGTACTGGAAACGGAAATGCGGCACAAAAATTATCCGGAATACGAGCAGATATGCTTAAAAATAGTAGGAAAATAAGCACAAAAAACCGTTGCATGGCATAGTCTATAATGATGACAGGATGGAGCATGCAAGTGGATTATTCAAACGATTTTTACCCAAAGATTCCGTTTTATATGACATATCCGATGCAGAGTATGTATCTGACAGAGATGGAATATGAAAAAGATATGGAACGAATGAAACAGTACTATCCGGCAGAGACAAAAGAGATCATGGAGCTGGTGGAACAGAGGCTTGACCAGCTGGAGTATGAGGGAAGCCGCATCTACGATGAGGAACCGGACCGCCTGATGATACAGATGGAAATTGATGGAATTTACCGGAAACTGTCCGAAGTGCAGAAAAAGAAAGAGAACCGGATCGAAGGAAACATGCAGGCGGCATCATATTTCGAAATGGTTCCGGCTTCTATCGCCGGAGAAACTATGACAACACAGGAACGGGAATGTGGGAATCCGTGGCTTTGCAGTATGATCGGTGTGCTGTTTGGTGCGGAAATGTGCAAACGGCGCTGCCGGCATCGCAGATGCAGGAGATGGATGTAACGGCGGAAATTACAGCCATAGTAAGAAGGAAAAGATAAATGAACAGGAAAGTAATTAAACCAGTGGTGCTGTCAGGGCTTTTTCTGGCAGCACTGATTGTTTTCAGTATCATAACCAATCAGGATAATAAAGATATGACAACGGCGATGAAGGAGGCAACCCTTCCCATCGTCCAGTTTTATGAAGGAAATAACAGCGTGGCACAGCTGCACGGATACGTATCGGAAATGAATATTACAAAGATGCGGGATGGAATTGTGCCGGTAGACCATACACGACTGCTTCCGTTGAAAATTAATACATATGGACAAAAAATCAGAGGCATTGCTTATGAAATCCGGAGTCTTGATGATTCCCGGCTGGTTGCAAAGGGAAATGCACAGGAGATCAAAGAAAAAAATGATGAAATCTCTGCAAACCTGAAAATCCAGAATATCCTCGGAAAAGGGGAAGAATATGAACTGATTGTTATTCTTGCTTCAGGAAAAAATAAGATCCGGTATTACACCCGGTTGATGCAGACACAAAACGATGATACTCAGGCATGTATGGATTTTGCACTGCAATTTCATGAATATACATTTCGGGATGATGCAAATAAATTTATTCCGAAATATATGGATGCGGCAACAGGCGATACCAGTACACTCAATTATGTGGATTTAAGCTGTACCTTAAACCAGATTACCTGGGCAGATTTAAAACCGGAGCAGATGGGAGAACTCGAGGCATCTTTCAAGGAAATCAATGATTCCTATGATGTGATCACGCTCCGGTATGTGGTGACCACCGAAGGAACCGGTGGGGAAACCGAGTATTATAATGTGGAAGAATATTATCGTCTGCGTATGACGGAATCCCGTATGTATGTCTTAAATTTTGAGCGTACTTTAAATCAGATTTTCCGTGGGGAAAACCGGTTTATTACAGATAATAATCAGATCCAGCTTGGCATACGTGACAAAAATATTGAATATGCTGTAAGTGAGACCGGAGATGTGATCGCGTTTGTACAGCAGGGAGAACTCTGGTGCTTTGACCGTGTAAATAATAAGATTGTACAGGTATTCAGTTTCCTTGGGGCAGAGGGGATCAATGCGAGGGATAACTGGGATCAGCATGATATCAAAATTGCCCGTGTGGATGAAGCGGGAAGTATTGATTTTGTTGTATATGGATATATGAACCGTGGGGATCATGAAGGCGAAGTGGGCACGGCAGTATATCATTATGATGGTCTGGTACACACTATAGAGGAAGAAATTTTTATTCCGTCGGATGTTTCCTATGAAATACTCAAAGCACAGATGGGGCAGTTAATGTATGTGAACGAAAAGGGGACATTTTACCTGATCATGGATCAGAAACTTTACAGTATAGATACGGACAAGCGGACTACGGAAGTGCTTGTGAAAGATCTGAAAGAAAGCTGTTATAAAGTGTCGGAATCGAATCAGTATTTTGCGTGGGTAGACAGCGACAAAGAATACAAAAGCGATGTGATTCACCTGATGAATTTGAAAAATGCTTCTGTCTATGATATCAAGGCAAAAAAGGGAGCGTATATTCTTCCGCTTGGGTTTATCGATGAAGATTTTATTTACGGAGCAGCAAAGAAAGATAAGGTGATGGTTGCAGCAGCGGGAAATACGGTTTTCCCGATGAAAAATTTAACCATCATGGATACTTCCGAAAATTCACACAGTATCTTAAAGACGTATGAACCGTCCAGGGGAAGTATCGGTTCCATTTCGGTGGAGGATTATACAATTACCATTCATCTGATCAAAAAGTCCGGCGGACATTATGTGGCTGCAGGAACCGATGCGATCATGAACCGTGAGGGAGACACGGAAGAAAAAGTTACCGTGGGATCAACCGTGACAGATCGCAAGGAAACACAGTACCAGCTTGTGATGAAAAACGGGGCGGATGCATCCAAAATTAAAATGCTGACTTCCAAATCTGTTTTACTGGAAAATCCGCGTGACGTTTCCGTGAAAAATAAGGAGTCGCAGGAATACTTTTATGTGTACAAAAAAGGTGATGTGCTGCTTGCAACCGATGAGATCGCGGATGCCATCGTCTGCGCCAATAATCATATGGGAGTTGTGGTGGATTCCAAGCAGCAGTATGTATGGATGCGTGCGCGTAAATCGGCACAGACGGCATTTAGCAGCCTGAAAGTAAACGATGCGGATAAGAGTTCATCATCCGTGGTTCAGGCGGTCAGTGCCATGCTTAATTACAGAGGAAACGGGCTCAGTGTAAAAGAACTGATTGACAATGGAGGGACCCCGAAAAGCGCGATTGAAAATACATTAAAAGATTCAGTTGTTCTTGATATATCCGGCTGCACAGTAGAGGAGATTCTGTTTTATGTCAGCAAGGGCAGCCCGGTATTTGCAATGACCGGAACAGACAGTGCCGTATTAGTGACGGGATATTCCTCTGGAAGCATTTATTATTATGATCCGCAGACCCATTCCACGAGGTCAAAAAGTTATAAAGATGCGGATGACTGGTTCCGGAAAGCAGGATACATTTTCTTTACTTATTTGGACCGTTAATTTTCATTGTAAAAATGAACAATTAAGGACAAGGTTTTATGGATGATTCGTGAAGATTTAACAGAAATAAAGTTCGTATATTGCAATTCCTGGATAAGTGAGATATATTTGAGAATGAGTTATATAGTTTTGGAAAGGGAGAGCGTATGAGTAAGAAAAATGTGATCGTTTCTAATGTGTCAGAAGGACACGACAATCCAATCGCAGAACTTGTTCAGGTAGCATGTCAGTTCGACAGCGATATTATGTTGGAGAGCGATAACCGCAGAATTAATGCAAAGAGCATTATGGGAATTATGGCGTTTAATCCATCCGATGGAATGTCGGTTGATATTGTGACGGAGGGTGCCGATGAAGAAGCAGCACTTGATGCAATTGAAAAATTTTTAGTATGTGAATAATTCTGGTTAGGAGGAATCGTTATGCAGGAGAAGAAGTTAAACAAAGCAGTTTCTGACGTGAAGCTGATGAAGACACCAGAGGGAAAGACAGAAGTTAAAAATGCGGTTAAGGATGCTACAAAAAAAGTAGAATCAAAAGTCGGGGATGTTGCTGAGGCAGCAGCAAAGAAAGCAGAAGTTGTAGAAGAGAAGGCAAAAGAAGTTGCAAAGGCAACAACAAAGGCTGTTGTTGAGAAGGCAGAACCTGTTGTGAAGAAAGCTGCAACGAAAGCAAAGGCTGCTACAAAGGCAAAGAAAGAAAAACAGCCGGCAAAGACCGAAATCATTGTTCAGTATCAGCAGAATGCTGCAAATCTTGGAGAACTTGAGGATAAGGTAAAGAAACAGTTTGTAGCTGAGGGACATCGTGCCGGATGCATTAAGACATTAAATATTTATGTAAAGCCGGAAGAGTACAAGGCATATTATGTAATCAATGACAAGTTCTTTGGAAGTGTAGATCTCTTCTAAGCGAGTTTTATTACCCATACATGATATAAATAAAGGACGACTGCAGATGCAGCCGTCCTTTTTACGTGGTATGAGACAGGATATTCATAAAAAAGAGTATAAAAAAAGAAACCGGATAAACAGTTTCTTTAAAAGAGCGGGTGATGGGAATCGAACCCACGTATCCAGCTTGGAAGGCTGGTGTTCTACCATTGAACTACACCCGCATATAGTGCCTAGTTCCGGAATCGAACCAGAGACACGAGGATTTTCAGTCCTCTGCTCTACCAACTGAGCTAACTAGGCATTGCAGTGGATTTCTTAATTGAAAATCTCACGCGGAACATTTAGTATTATATCCGAGTGAGATCTTCTTGTCAAGAAAAAAATCATTATTTTTGATTTTTTTGAATATCCTGTGTGTAGCAGCGCAGAATTTCTCCAACGCTCCATGCCTGGGCATAGCAACCACGGCAGGTATGCGGGGCATCACCGTCAAAAATTTCGGAAATAGAACCAATGCAGCCCTCTTCCAAAAGGTGGGTCTGTACCGGTGCAAGATATGCCATTGCCTGTTTTTTTGCTTCCGGAGAGTGGTGGTGGACTTTCATGTAAGCGGTCAGAAAGCCGCCCATCAGAAATCCCCATGCGGTTCCCTGATGGTAAGCGGCATCTCTTTTCGGAAGAGAGCCACAGTAGATCCCGTGATAGTCTTTGTGTTCCGGAGAGAGGGAGCGTATGCCGGGGCCGGCAAGCAGCTTTTCCTCTACGGTATTTACCACCTGCAGAGCCTGTTCTGCCGTGAGCATGGTATGTGGAAGGCTGACGGCATAGATCTGGTTGGGGCGGATGCTTGCATCTTTGCCGTTTTCTTCAATAACGTCATAGAGACATCCGTCTTTTTCGTTCCAGAATTCTTTTCGGAAAGAAGCAGATACACGAGTGGCAAGCTGGCGGTAAACGGAGGAATCTTCTTTGAAATGTTCTGCCAGTTCCGCAGTCACGCACAGCGCATTGTACCACAGTGCATTGATTTCTACCGGTTTTCCGTGACGCGGGGTAGCTACCCAGTCACCGACACGGACGTCCATCCAGGTTACCTGGTCCAATCCGCTTCCGGCATGGATGAGGGCGTCATCATCCATATAGATGGAAAAATCCGTGCCGTGTGCATAGGCATGAATAATTTCACACAGAACGGGGTAAATACGCCGCTGTATATAGTCATAATCCGATGGTTGTCCGGTAACCTTCAAATATGCGTCCACGGCATAAAAATACCACAGAGAGGCATCTGCAGTGTTATAGAGAGGGTCCTGCCCGTCATCCGGAAACATATTCGGGACCATGCCGTGATGGACATACTGCGCAAAGGTCGAAAGAATTTCCCGGGCATCCGAAAACCGCCGGGTGGCCAGTGTCAGCCCGGAAAAAGCGATCATGGTATCTCTGCCCCAGTCGGTAAACCACGGAAGACCTGCAAGGATTGTCATAAGTCCGGTGGAATCGCGCCGGGCAAGAAACTGGTCTGCTGCCACGACAAGTGTATTGGCAAAAGCATCATCGCCATATCCCGCCTGTTGTTTTAAGGAATCATAATATTCCTGTACGTGTGCGATTTCGATTGCTGCGGTATCTGCCTGCGGGCGGGAAAGCACAGGGGTGTCCTGTACCGGGTGGACGGTGCAAAGCAGGGAAATCTCTGTACTGCTGTGTGCCGGAAGTGTAAAACGCAGATCATATGGGCAAAAATGTGTATCCAGTCCCGCCGTTTCGTTGTCTACTTCCGTCTGGTATTGCATATCCACGTCGTATTGGTTTTCACGTGGAAAAAGTCTGCCGGCACTGCAGGAAAGCTCGATGCAGAGTCCGGGTGCAGCAGCCGGGATCAGAGTGAAACCGCCCACTGTGTTTGGCTCACAGGTAAACTGCAGGTCAGAAACGGCAGACGATGCACTGTGCTCCCGGAAATTCATAAGCGGGGTGATGGAAAGTCCGGCTTCCTCTCCCTGGTTTGTAATCGTATAGGAGATCGCAACTGTGTTTGATTCCCGCAGCAGGGCCAGATGTTTGTCCATACGGATATTGCCGGCGGAATAGGAAAAGCAGACAGTTCCGTCACAGGAGAAATCCGTTAAAAAACGCTGTCCTTGCGTGCGGATGGGAGAATGTCCTTTCCCGGCATGCTGGGAAGTTTCCAGATTGTAAACATGGGTTCCCTGTGTCAGTTTTTCATTGGTTTTGGAAAATACCAGATAGCGCTCGACCGGGGGATGCAGACTGGCAATCAGATATCCCTGATGTGTCCGGTTGCAGGCACCGATGATGGAGCCTCCCGCGTATCCGCCGATTCCATTGGTCATGGTCCATTCACGGCGGATGTTTTTTTCAAAATCTGCAAGTTTTTCTGTTGGAATATGTATCATATGCACCTCCGAAAATAAACGAAAAATAATATCTCTTATTGTAAGGGCTGGGGAACAAAAAATCTACTGTATTTATGAAAAAAATATTCTTTAGTGGAAAAAAAGTGTGGGATGGAGTATAATTAACATTACTACAAATGAAGGAGAGATAGAAGATTGGAAGTATATGTATTAGTACCGGTCCGGAAGACCGTGGTTGCAAAAGTAGTGGGGACATTGATGCTTGTACTTGCAGTAGTGAGTCTGCTTGCATCATGTCTGACCAGTGGCATTACATTACCGGTTGCACTGGTATGCGGAATTGTCTGGTTTGTTCTGATGGGAAACTCCAAGGAGTTTGAGTATTCTTATTTTGACGGGGAAGTCCGCTTCGCAAAAGTTTTAAACAAGAACCGCAGAAAGTCACTGGGAGGTTATCCGATGGATGATGTAATTCAGATTGCGCCGGCTGGAGATCGCAGTGTATCACAATACGAGAGAGAGGGTGTCAAGGTGATTGATTATACCTCTCATGACAAAGATACTGCATATTATGATATGGTTCTGAAAAAGGAAGGCGAGACACTGCTGATCAAATTTGAACCGGATGATAAATATCTGGAAGCAGTGGAGTTTAAATACAGACAAAAAGTAATTCGCAGAAGTACACAGGCGTAAGAAAAAGGGGTGCCGAAATCCGGCATCCCTTTCCTGTGAGTGGATAGTTCTTATTTCGTTTTGTCAGAAGGGGTATCGAGATAATGCATGCGTGAATCCGGTGAAATGGCAGGGGCAACGGATCTGCCCTGTGTGTTCATCAGTTTCAGACAATTCGGACACAGGGTACCGAAAGAAACCGGAGCACCACAGCGCTGGCAGTGCATGCCGGAGATAGTGGAAGCTGTGTCGACCTCATGATATTCGATCCGTCCTTCCCGAATCCACTCTTTGATCTGCCGGAGAGGAATATGGAAATGTTCTGCAACTTCATATTCATTTACAGTGTTGGCGCGGATATAATCCCGCACATTCCGGAAAAGCTGTGCTTCCTGACAAGTGGGACATAGCGTTCCTTCATAATGTTTTGGAAGCGTGCGTCCGCAAAATTCACAGTATTTATATTTATCGGAAGTATTTTTTTCAGTCAGCATAGTTGTCACTCTCCATTGCTATTTACTAGTTACTATTATAACAACTGAACCATGTTTTTTCAATTAAGAAAGGATAACAGATCTGTGGAATATCAATTACAAAGAGAAAACCCAATTGCGGTATTTGACTCCGGAGTGGGAGGAATCAGTGTCCTGCGGGAACTGATCCGGATTATGCCGGAGGAAGATTTTATTTATTTCGGGGATTCTAAAAATGCGCCATACGGAACAAAAGAAAAAGAAAAAGTACGGGAACTGACGATCGGATGTGCAAGAAAGCTGTTTGACCAGGGGGCAAAAGGTCTTGTGGTTGCCTGCAATACAGCCACCAGTGCTGCTGTCCGGAAACTGCGCGAGATGTATCCGTATATTCCGATTGTCGGGATTGAACCGGCACTGAAACCGGCGGCACTTTGCATGGAACATCCCAAAGTCCTTGTGATGGCAACCCCGATGACAATTCATGAAGAAAAGTTTCATGTGCTGATGGAGCGCTACAAAGAGAAAGCACAAATTCTTCCGTTGCCGTGTCCGGGGCTGATGGATTTTATTGAGCGGGGAGATCTCGACGGAGAGGATCTTCATAAATATCTGGAAGATCTGCTTTATTCTTACCGGGAAAACCAGGTGGATGCAGCGGTACTCGGCTGCACACATTATCCGTTTGCCAGAAAACAGATTCAGCAGGTGTTGGGGGAGAATGTGAAAATTTTTGACGGAGGCGAGGGAACCGCACGCGAGATGAAAAGAAGACTGCAGGAGAAAGATCTGCTTTGCGGCCGGCAGAAACGTGGACAGGTGGTATTTGAAAACAGTCTGACCGATGACAGCAAGATCGAATTATGTAAGAAATTGTTAAATATATAAAATGTCTCTAAAATTTTTGGAATATGATTTTAGAATTTGTTTTTGAAGTGGACATAATATGGACACATTTTTTGCATATACTAGACAATGTAAACGGAAATCATTCCTTTACATTATTCCCTTTTTATTTAATAAACATTTTCATAACTAAACTCCTCGAAGAGAAGCCGATCCGGGAACGGAGAGGCTTCTCTTCATTTTGTGGCAAAATGCTGCCTGTGAAATAAAATACACCGTGTGGATGCAGGCTTTCTTTATATGGAGAAAATATACAAAAATAAGTGAAATGGAGATTGGAACTTTGTTAATTATTTGACGAATTAGCGGTTACTTTTTTGGGGGCTGAGGTGTAAAATATACAGAGATTATAAGGAGGTACAAGAAAATGGGTAACATACCGCTTTGGCTGTGCATACCGTTTGCCGGCCTTTTATTATGTATCGCAATTTTCCCGCTGGTAAAAGGAGAATGGTGGGACAAAAATAAAGGCTGGGCGGTACTCATCTGGTCACTTTTATTTATTATTCCGTTTGCAGTAAAATACGGCGCAGGCGAGACTGCAGAAACAGTTCTGGAATGTATAGTGAATGATTATCTTTCCTTTATTGTATTGCTGTTTGGTCTGTTTTGTGTTTCCGGAAATATTAATCTGGAAGGAGATTTTGTCGGATCACCGCGTATGAATACCGGACTTCTGGCGATCGGAACACTGCTTTCAAGCTGTATCGGTACAACCGGTGCCAGCATGCTTTTGGTACGGCCGATGATTCAGATGAATTCCTGGAGAAGAAATAAGAGTCATATTATGGTCTTCTTCATTTTCCTGATTTCCAATATGGGTGGATGTCTGACACCAATCGGTGATCCGCCACTTCTGATGGGATTTATGAGAGGTGTACCGTTTACCTGGAGTTTACGTCTGTTCCCGGTACTGGTATTTAATATGGTAATTCTCCTGACCGTATTTTATTTTATCGACCGTCGTGCATACCGCAGAGACATTGCACTTGGCATGCGTCCGGATATTTCCAAGCCAACGACTACTTTTAAAGTCAATGGTCTGCACAACATCATTTTTATGATTATGATTGTGGCAGGGGTTGTATTAAGCGGCGTTCTTCCGGGAATAAAAGCATTCCAGAATGCAGACGGAAGCGTTATCAGTATTCCGATTTTCCGGAGCGTAAGACTGGCAGTGCCGACACTGATCGAGATTATTATTATTCTGGTTGCAGCGTTTCTGTCATTTAAGACAACGAAATCCGATGTGCGCACAAAGAACCACTTTACCTGGGGTGCCATTGAGGAAGTTGCAGTACTGTTTATCGGAATTTTTATTACCATGCAGCCGGCACTCATGATCTTAAAGAGCAAAGGTGCGGAACTGGGACTGACAAAACCTTTAGAGATGTTCTGGGCGACCGGTGCACTTTCCAGTTTCCTGGACAATACACCAACCTATCTGGTATTCCTTACAACGGCAGGAACACTGGGCGCAACCAGTGGTATTGCTACAACCGTGGGAACCGTTGCGGTCAAGATGCTTATGGCAATCTCCTGTGGTGCGGTATTTATGGGAGCCAACACATACATCGGAAATGCACCGAACTTTATGGTGAAATCCATTTCGGATGAAAACGGTATCAAGATGCCGTCATTCTTTGGCTATATGTTATGTTCCCTGAAGTTTTTGATTCCGGTATTTATCATTGATACACTGGTATTCTTTTTATAGGAGGTAGAAGGCTATGGACAACAAAGAACAATGCAGAAAGCTGGCGAACCGAATCTATGAACTGGATGAAAAAGTGTATAAGACTTCCGGTTCCGGTTTGGGAAAAACATTTACTGGGGAAAAGGCACGCGTGCTGGACAACCTGACGGTGCTTATCGTTTCAAATCCGCAGGGACATCTGCTTCGAAGTGAACTGGCTCTGATCGGAAACATGGCGAGAAGTATCCGGGATAAAGATGCACGTCATGACCTTTTGATTGAATATAATGATATTCTGGAAGAAATAGCAAATCTGCCGATGAGTTTTGGATCGGTTGATATTGTGGACAAAGATCTGGCAGATATGAATTCTTCCATTCTGAACAAGAATTTTTCGGAGAAGGATCATCTGGTCATCTGTATCAGCCGTTCACACGGAAGTGCAGGTACCGATATCGGATTTGCTCTGGCTGAGGCACTGCACATCAATTACTATGATGAGTCTGTGCTGAATCAGATTCTTGATCGCAGGGATGCGAAGGAATTTGGATCAGATGCAACGAAAGTCAGCGATTTTAAACGTTATCACGGTCTGTCAAAGAAAGATGCGTCATTTTTCCGGCAGAGCGCTTTGATCTGCGAACTGGCAAAAGAGGAAGATATGATTATTATGGGACGTGCTGCGGATGTCGTATTGACCGGACAGCATATTCCGCATATCAGTATCTATATTACCGCACCGTTTGCGATTCGTGTGCGCCGTATGATGGAACTGAAGAATCTGGATCTGAAGCAGGCAATCAATCTGGTGCGCAAGATGGATCACAAGCATCAGGATTATTATCATTCTTTTACGGGAAAACGCTGGGGAGATGCGATCAATTACGATCTGTGTATCAACAGTGCATGCTATGGAATTGATGAGTCTGTAGAATTGATCGGACGTCTGATCAACCGGCAGGCAAAATTGGTACATCGAAATAAAGATACCAAATAGTGTGGATAAAACCAATAGACTTCCGTCTTCGTTAAACGGCAGTTTAAGAAAACGTTAAGATACAACAGGTAAAACATTAAGCGTACAAAGATATAATTGGAAACAGATAAAAGAAAAGGAGTTTCAGTCAAATGGAAAAGAAAAAATTGCTGAAAAACAAAATTGTTGATACGCTTCCGGTGCTTTACCTTGAAACTGTGATTCTCATGGTTTTAGGACAATTTCTGGGAAACTTTGTTCTCGGAATCCCGGTGGGGATTGCCTATGCAAGAAACCCTGAGATACTAAATTCTGCGTTTTTGAATACGACACTGATGTATGTGATCTTTTGGGGAATCTGGGCCGTGGCATTGTTCTGGATCGGTATCCGAAAACGGAATCGTCCGATTTTACAGGCAGTCGGCACGAAACCACAGGGAAATAACTGGAAATATCTGCTTTTCGGTTTGGTTCTGGGATTTGCACTGAATGGATTTTGTATTCTGATTGCATGGCTGCACCATGATATTGTGCTGACCTACGATGCCATTCATCCGCTGTGGTTTGTGGTTGTGTTTCTGACCGTGTTTATCCAGTCGTCGGCAGAGGAACTGCTGTGCAGGGGATTTCTATATCAGAAACTGCGCAGGAGTTATAAAAATCCGGTGGTTGCAATTGTCGGAAATGCACTGCTGTTTGCGTTGCTGCATCTGGCAAATAACGGAGTTACGGTGCTTTCTGTCCTGAATATTTTTCTGGTCGGAATTTTGTTTTCCCTCATGGTATATTACATGGACAGTCTCTGGTGTGCGTTTGCCGTACATACAGCATGGAATTTTACGCAGAACATTCTCTTTGGCTTGCCAAACAGTGGGATCAATGTGCCGTATTCGGTATTTAAACTGGATGCAGCGACCGCCAGGGACAGTTTTGCATACAACGTTGGATTTGGTATCGAGGGAACGCTCCTTGCGGATATTGTACTTTTGGCTGCCTGCGTGCTGTTGTATCTCTGGGGAAGAAAGCATGGAAAGAAATCCATGGATGTGTGGGCAGAAACATAATATAATTAGTATTTTACGAAAACGGCACCAGGTTACATCTGGTGCCGTACAACTTTGTATTCGTCCCCGGAACGGTAAAAGGGACATTCTTTGTAATTACTCTGGACAAAACGAGCCATGTCGTCTTCATCCATATTGACGGAGCAGTAGTACGCTTCGTCCTCTTCATCATATTCATTGTATGCACAAAAATCACAACTGGCCATACAAAAGTTCCCCTCCTTTTATGAAGTGAATCAGGCGATTGCCTGTTAAATAAACTGATTCTGCCCCTCATCGTAATGATAATTGATGGCAGCAAGGGTTTCTGTAATTGCATCTGCATCTGTCATATATGCGGCAGCAAGTTCGGTAAGTGTCGGGTAATGATCACGCAGCTGTGTGTTGACAACAGACAGAAGCATGACAGGATCTTTCGGTAAATTCATAGTATATTCCTCCTTTGGAAACGATTATTGCATATCGGTATAACTGCGCAGGATTTCCTGCAGAAAAATTTGGTATTCATTGACAACGGAATCCGGGGAAATCACACGGATATGTGTGGATAAGCCGGTAAGCCAGCCGAAAAACTGTGGACTGACAGCGACCTGTGCCCGCGCGAGAATGTGGGTTTCGTCGTAGGGGCGCATGGCTACACCGGCACCAAAGCGGTCAATGATGACACCGGTCATGGAAGTATCGCACAGAAGCTGTACGGTTGTCTCTTCCCCGGCAAACATGCCGAAATTTTTGCGGGAATAAGAGGCGATATCCATCTGTTCGTAATCGGTCCGTCCGCACCGCGCCTGATCCACAGCGGAGAGATCAAGCATCTTGTCGACACGGTAATGTTTCATTTTCCCAGCATCCGCGTCATAGGCAACAAGATAATAGTTTTCGTCATCCCAGGTAAGAAGCCAGGGGCTGACCTGATAGAATCTGCCGTCTTTGCGCAGCTGCATTTCTTTTCTGACATTCCAGTCGAAGTAGTGGAAACGGATCTGCCGGTTTTCTGCAATGGCAGAGTGGATGACATCCACGCTGTAATAGATTTTTTCATTGCTGGTTTTGTTGCGGTCTGCAACGACAACCTGACGCTGTAGTTTTTTCGCATCGTTTTTACTGACAAGCTGTTCCAGTTTGCCAATCAGCTGCCGTGATTTCTTTGTGGTAATAAATTTGGAAGACTGTACCAGGTCAACAAGCAGTTTGACTTCCGGCAGCTCAAATGTGCGGTCTGCTATGCGGTAACCGGCATGCGCGCCTTCGGTCCGGATGATGTCATAACCATAATCACAAAGCGTCTGGATATCGTTATAGATGCTTTTACGCTCCGCCCGGATGCCGTTTGCCGCGAGATGGTCGATGATCTGTGGGGTAGTGACGGTATGGGTTTCATCCGTGTTCTGACGCAGATAATCCAGAAGGAATAACAGCTTTTGTTTTTGATTCACAGATTTGGGCATGGCAGTTCTCCTCTTTCAAATAAAGCGAAAACCCGGCGGAAAAACCGCCGGGAATTACATTATCGTTTACACTTGGTTGCTGCTTCCACAAAACCACGGAACAGTGGATGTGGACGGTTTGGTCTGGATTTTAATTCCGGATGTGCCTGTGTGGCAATAAACCATGGGTGATCCGGGAGTTCGATCATTTCTACAATTCTTCCGTCCGGAGAAGTTCCACAAAGTTTCATGCCATGCTCGGTGAGAGTGGCACGATAATCATTGTTTACTTCATAACGATGACGATGACGCTCGGAAATCTCAGTGGTTCCGTATACTTCATATGCTTTGGAATCCTTGTCCAGTACACAAGGATAAGCGCCGAGTCTTAAGGTACCGCCGATATCTTCTACACCGTCCTGATCCGGCATCAGTGCAATGACCGGATGTGTTGTGTTCGGGTCAAGTTCGATACTGTGTGCATCGTTGAATCCGCATACGTGACGTGCAAATTCAATGATGGATACCTGCATGCCGAGGCAGAGACCAAGGTACGGAATCTTGTTCTCGCGGGCATAGCGTGCGGCAAGGATCATTCCCTCGACACCGCGCAGACCGAATCCGCCGGGAACAAGGATACCGTTTACATCACCCAGCACCTCATCTACATTGTCTACATTTAATTCTTCGGAGTCTACCCATTTAATGTCGATGGTTGCATGCTCTGGAATACCACCGTGCTTTAAAGCTTCCACAACGGAAATGTAAGCATCGTGTAATGCGGTATATTTTCCGACCAGTGCAATCCGGACTTCCTTGTCCGGATGACGCAGATCATTGACCATGGACTTCCAGTCACTTAAATCCGGTTCCGGACAGTCAAGATTTAAACACTCACAGGCAATTTTCGCAAGATTTTCTTTTTCCATCGCCAGTGGAGCTTCATATAAATACTCAACATCCAGATTCTGCAGTACATGTGTGTTCGGAACATTACAAAACAGTGCGATCTTGTCCTTTAATCCCTGATCTAACGGTTGCTCGGAACGGCAGACGATGATATCCGGCTGGATACCCATACCCTGCAGTTCCTTGACACTTGCCTGAGTAGGCTTGGTCTTTAATTCCTGTGAGGCGCGCAGGTACGGAATCAGGGTAACGTGACAGAGAATCGCATTCTCATGTCCCACTTCGTGCTGGAACTGACGGATTGCTTCAAGGAAAGGCTGGCTTTCGATATCTCCGACGGTTCCGCCGACTTCTATAATTGCAATATGCATATCATCGGATGTGAAATTACGGTAAAAACGGCTCTTGATCTCGTTGGTAATATGCGGGATTACCTGTACGGTTCCTCCGCCATAATCTCCACGACGTTCTTTCTGCAGAACGGACCAGTAAACCTTACCGGTTGTCACATTGGAATTCTTTGTCAGACTTTCGTCGATGAAGCGCTCGTAGTGACCGAGATCCAGATCGGTTTCCGCTCCATCATCCGTTACGAACACTTCACCGTGCTGAATCGGGTTCATGGTTCCCGGATCAATGTTGATATATGGATCGAACTTCTGCATGGTGACTTTGTAGCCACGCGCTTTGAGCAGACGTCCTAAAGATGCAGCAGTGATACCTTTTCCAAGACCAGATACGACACCGCCAGTGACAAAGACGTATTTTACAGGCATAATTTTCCTCCTAAGTTTTTATCTAAACTACCATAGTTTAATATTATACAGCGGACAACGAAAATATTCCACACTTTTTTATAAAAAGTTTAGAAAGGATAGGAAAAGTTCTCGAACAAAATGTTGATTTTGCGTTTCTTATTACATATAATAAGGGTATTGATTACAAGAGATATACAAGTGGAGGGCTTATGGACAATCAGGCACCGAATAATTATAACAACGGAAACTATAACGGTGGCAATAATTATAATAACGGAAATAATGGAAACAACGGAAACAACGGTGGCAACAACGGAGGAAAGAAAGACAACCATAACGGACAGATGATCCTGGGATTTATCATGGTCACTCTGGTGGCACTCTTTTTCCTGTCATTTTTTGCCAACCGGTTTTCACAGATGAGTTCGAAGGAAACTACATACTCCGAATTCCTAAAACAGCTGGAAAAAAATAATATCAAAACAGTGGAATTCAGCAATTATGAGATGGATTACACACTGGTGGACGATAAAAAACCATATGAGATAACATATTACACCGGAATTGTCAATGATCCGGATCTGATCACGACACTCAAGAGTGCAAAGACATCAGAGGGGAAAGCGATTGAAATTTCGGCATCCGTGCCGGACAATACTTCGGCATGGCTGGTAAACATTTTAAGCTTTGTTATTCCTCTGGTACTGATCTGGATTCTTTTTGGATTCCTGATGCGCCGGATGGGCGGAGGAGCCATGGGGGTTGGAAAATCAACCGCCAAAGTATATGTGGAGAAAACAACCGGTGTGACATTTAAAGATGTAGCCGGACAGGACGAGGCAAAGGAATCCCTGCAGGAAGTGGTGGATTTTTTGCATAATCCGAAGAAATACAGCGATATCGGGGCAAAGCTCCCGAAGGGGGCACTTCTTGTCGGACCTCCTGGAACCGGTAAGACATTGCTGGCAAAAGCAGTTGCCGGAGAGGCAAAGGTTCCGTTTTTCTCCCTGGCAGGTTCTGATTTTGTGGAGATGTTCGTCGGCGTGGGTGCTTCCCGTGTGCGTGATCTGTTCAAGGAAGCGCAGAAGATGGCACCGTGTATTATTTTTATTGATGAGATCGATGCAATCGGTAAAAGCCGTGACAGCCGGTATGGCGGTGGCAATGATGAGCGTGAACAGACCTTAAACCAGCTGCTTGCGGAGATGGATGGATTTGATGCATCCAAAGGTATTTTAATTCTTGCGGCAACGAACCGTCCGGAAGTTCTGGATAAGGCACTGCTTCGTCCGGGACGCTTTGACCGTCGGATCATTGTTGACAAGCCGGATCTGAAAGGCCGTCTGGAAACTTTAAAAGTACATTCCAAGGATGTACACATGGATGAAACGGTGGATCTGGATGCACTGGCACTGGCTACTGCCGGTCTGGTGGGATCGGATCTTGCCAATATGATTAACGAGGCTGCCATCAATGCGGTAAAGAATGGACGAAAGTTTGTCAATCAGTCGGATCTGTTTGAAGCATTTGAACTTGTGGCTGTCGGTGGAAAAGAGAAAAAAGACCGCGTGATGAGTGATAAAGAACGCAAGATTGTCTCCTACCATGAGGTAGGGCATGCGCTGGTATCTGCTTTGCAGAAAAATACGGAGCCGGTACAGAAAATCACGATCGTACCGCGTACGATGGGGGCACTGGGATATACGCTGCAGACGCCGGAAGAGGAAAAATATTTAGAGACCAAGGACGAACTTCTTGCAAAGATTACGACATTTATGGCAGGACGTGCTGCGGAGGTGCTTGTATTCCATTCCGCAACCAGCGGTGCAGCAAACGATATCGAGAATGCAACCAAGATCGCGCGTGCCATGGTTACCATGTACGGTATGTCAGATACGTTTGGCATGATGTGTCTTGCTACGGTGGAAAACCAGTATCTGGATGGAAGAGCCGGTCTGATCTGCGGAGAAGACACGGCAGGACAGATTGATAAGGAAGTACTTTCCATTATTAATAACAGTTACAATGAAGCAATGCAGATGCTGACGGAAAATCGTGAAATTCTTGATCATATCAGTGAATACCTGTATGAAAAAGAAACCATTACCGGCAAGGAATTCATGAAGATTTTCCGCGAGATGAAAGGACTTCCGCAAGAAGAGGATAAAGAAGCCCTGATGCCGGATGACACAGAGAAGGATAAAAAGGATTCCAAAGCCGCATTTGTGAGTGATGATATGTTTGAGGATTAAATCATGTTCGACTTTCAGGAAGAATTGCGTAAACTCCCGGATCAACCGGGAGTTTATATTATGCATGACAAAACAGATGCAATCATATATATAGGAAAAGCAGTCAGTCTGCGCAAAAGGGTACGGCAGTATTTTCAGCCTAGCCATGATGAGGGAATCAAGAAAAAACAGATGGTGGAGCATATTGCACGCTTTGAGTATATTATCACGGACTCCGAACTGGAGGCACTGGTGCTTGAGTGCAATCTGATCAAGGAACATACACCGAAATACAATACCATGCTGCGGGATGATAAGACGTATCCGTATATCCGGGTAACCGTGCAGGAGGATTTTCCCCGGGTTCTTTTTTCCCGGCAGGTGAAAAAAGACAAGTCCCGTTATTTTGGACCGTATACGAGTGCCGGTGCGGTGAAAGATACGATTGAACTGATCAATAAACTTTATAAACTACGCACCTGCAGCCGAAAGCTTCCGCGGGACATCGGGCTGGACCGTGCCTGCCTGAATTATCATATTCATCAGTGCGGTGCACCGTGTCAGGGATATGTGGATAAAGAAACCTATGGAAAACAGGTCAGCAAAGCACTGGAATTTTTAAATGGAAATTATGCGCCGGTGCTGTGTGAATTAAAAGAAAAAATGCAGGAAGCCTCCGAGGAGATGGAGTTTGAGCGGGCGATCGAATACCGTGAGCTGTTAAACAGTGTCAGCCAGATTGCCCAGAAACAGAAAATTACCAATACGGACGGAGAAGACAAAGATATCATTGCACTGGCGAGTGATGACCGGGATGCGGTGGTTCAGGTGTTTTTTATCCGCAGTGGAAAGATTATCGGAAGGGATCATTTTCATGTGCGCGTGGGATCGGAAGAAAGCACGGGAGATATTCTGGTAAATTTTGTGAAACAGTATTATTCCGGCACGCCATTTATTCCGCGGGAGATTATGCTGCAGGAGGCGATCGAAGACATTCCAGTACTGGAGGAATGGCTGACTGCAAAACGTGGGCGGAAAGTGACGATAAGAATTCCACAAAAAGGACTGAAAGAAAAACTGGTGGAACTGGCTGCAAGAAATGCACAGCTGGTTCTCAGTCAGGATAAAGAAAAGATTAAGAGAGAAGAAGGGCGTACCATCGGCGCGGTAAAAGAGATTGAACAGCTGCTTGGCATGAAAGACTTAAACCGTATGGAGGCTTACGATATTTCCAATATCAACGGATTTGAAACCGTCGGTTCCATGATTGTATATGAAAAGGGGCGGCCAAAGAGGAGCGATTACCGGAAATTTAAACTCCGTACGGTATCAGGACCGGATGATTACGCTTCCATGCATGAGGTTCTGACCCGGCGGTTTACGCACGGCATGCAGGAACAGAAAGAACTGGAAGAAAAAAATATGCCGCAGGAAGTCGGCAGTTTTACACGTTTCCCGGATATCATCATGATGGATGGCGGACGCGGCCAGGTAAATATCTGTCTGCAGGTGCTGGAAGAACTGGGACTAGATATTCCGGTCTGCGGTATGGTCAAGGATGACAATCACCGTACAAGGGGACTATATTTCCACAATGTGGAAATTCCGATTGATCGGCATGGAGAGGGATTTAAACTGATTACCCGGATTCAGGATGAAGCACACCGGTTTGCCATTGAGTATCACCGGTCTTTGCGTTCTAAGACACAGGTGCATTCCATTTTAGATGACATTGAGGGAATCGGACCGGCCAGAAGAAAGGCACTGATGCGGAGATTCCAGTCTATGGAAAATATGAAAAACGCATCTGTGGAGGAACTGGCAGAAACCGACAGCATGAATCTGGCGGCTGCACAGAATGTATATGATACCCTGCATTCCGGACCGGCTTAGCAACTTGTGATATGGAAAGATTCATGGTACAATCTGTTTATAAAAAGGCAGTCCGGCACAGGTACTGCTTAATATGAGCCACAGGGGGAAATGAATATGTCAAATGGAAGTGTTAGTGTTGCAAAAGTTGCGCAGGTTTTAAATCTGAAAAATTTTACGCCGGATATCAATCTGAAAAAATGTAAGATTATTTCCAGCGATGTGAATCGTCCGGCATTACAGCTGACCGGATATTTTGAACATTTCGAGGAATCAAGAATACAGATGATTGGAAATGTAGAATATACGTTTATCCAGCAGATGAGTGATGCGGAAAAGAAAACCCGTTATGATGCGTTTCTGAAGTTTGATATCCCATGTGTGATTTTCTGCCGCAGTCTGCAGCCAGATGAAATTTTCTTAGAAGAGGCAATAAAAAATGAAGTGCCGGTTCTTGGTACGGATCGTCCGACTTCTGAATTTATGGCAGAGCTGATCTATACACTGGGTGAAGAACTGGCACCCTGTATTACCGTTCACGGGGTTCTGGTCGATGTATATGGCGAGGGTCTCATGATTACAGGAGACAGTGGAATCGGAAAAAGCGAGGCGGCTCTGGAACTGATCCGCCGCGGACATCGTCTGGTTACGGATGATGTAGTGGAAATCCGAAAGATCAATGAACATACACTGATCGGAACTTCTCCGGAAGTGACCCGGCATTTTATTGAACTGCGGGGCATTGGTATCATAGATGTAAAGACTCTGTATGGTGTAGAGTGCGTCAAGGAAAAGCAGCAGATTGATCTGGTGATCAAACTGGAAGACTGGAAGAAAGATGCGGATTATGACCGCCTGGGACTGGAAGAAGAATATATCGAATATCTGGGCAACAAGGTAGTATGCCATTCCCTTCCAATCCGTCCGGGGCGGAATCTGGCGGTTATCTGTGAGACTGCGGCTGTCAACCACAGACAGAAGAAGATGGGCTACAATGCGGCACAGGAACTGTATCGCAGAGTTCAGGCAAATATGACAAAAAGTGACGATGAAGAATAGACGAGAGTAAATGAGGAGATGTAAGAAATCATGGAAAAGAAAAATGCGTGGGAGAAATACCCGGAAGGAACCAAAAGACAGGATGTATTTACATTTGCGGAAGAATACCGTAAGTTTATATCTTCCTGCAAGACTGAGCGCGAGTGTGCAGGGGAATTCTACCGGAAGGCAAAGGAAGCCGGATTTGCAGATCTGAGTGAAAAGATTGCGCAGAATACAAAATTAAAAGCAGGAGACCGCATTGTTGCCAATAATATGGGAAAAGGTCTCGCTCTGTTTGTGATCGGTGAAAAAGACATCGAGGAAGGAATGAACATTCTCGGCGCACATATTGATTCCCCACGTATGGATTTAAAACAGGTACCGTTATATGAAGATACGGAGATGGCACTGTTAGATACGCATTATTATGGAGGTGTGAAGAAATACCAGTGGGTGACACTTCCACTTGCACTGCACGGTGTAATCTGTAAAAAAGACGGTACAACGGTTACGGTCAATATCGGAGAAAAACCGGAAGATCCTGTTTTTGGCGTGAGTGATCTGCTGATTCATTTAGCGGGAGAACAGATGGAGAAAAAGGCATCCAAGGTGATCGAAGGAGAAAACCTTGATCTGCTTGTCGGAAGTATTCCGGCAGCAAGTGATGATGAAAAAGAGAAAAAAGAGATGAAAGACCGCGTAAAGGCAAATATTTTAAATATTCTGTCCAAAGAGTACGGTGTGGACGAGGAAGATTTTCTGTCTGCGGAGATTGAAGTTGTTCCGGCAGGGGCTGCCAGAGATTACGGCTTTGACCGCAGCATGATTATGGGATACGGACATGACGACAGAGTGTGTGCTTATCCGTCTTTTGCGGCAATGCTTGAGATTGAAAAGCCACAGCATACCAGCGTATGTCTTCTGGTAGACAAAGAGGAGATCGGAAGTGTCGGTGCATCCGGCATGCAGTCCCATTTCTTTGAGGACAGTGTGGCAGAGATCATCAATCTGCTTGGGGAATACAGCGAATTGAAAGTGCGCAGAGCGCTGCATAATTCCAGAGTGCTTTCTTCCGATGTATCTGCGGCATTTGATCCGAATTATCCGTCTGTGATGGAAAAACGTAACTGTGCTTACTTTGGGAAGGGACTTGTCCTGAACAAATATACAGGAGCCAGAGGAAAATCAGGTTCCAATGATGCAAATGCAGAGTATATTGCAAGACTGCGCAGAATTTTTGATGATAATGATGTATCGTTCCAGACATCAGAACTTGGAAAAGTAGATCAGGGAGGCGGCGGAACCATCGCATATATTCTTGCAAATTATGGCATGAATGTTATTGACAGCGGAGTTGCCGTACTGAATATGCATGCACCATGGGAAATCATCAGCAAAGTGGATCTGTATGAGGCATTGCACGGCTATGTGGCTTTCCTGAAGGAGGCATAATGGATCAGTGGCTTGAAGAAATCAGGGCGGCATTGCCTGAGCTGGTCGTATATCAGCAGGAACCGATGAAAAAACACACGACATTTCGCGTGGGAGGTCCTGCGGATCTTTACGTGTGTCCAAAGAAACAGGAACTTCCGGTAATTCTTGGCCTGGCTAAAAAGAAAGGGCATGCAGTGACAGTGATCGGAAACGGAAGTAATCTTCTGGTTGGAGACAAAGGAATCCGTGGACTTGTTATTGAAGTCGGGGCACAGATGAATGCGGTGGAAGTGCAGGGAAATATCCTGCGTGCGCAGGCAGGTGCCCTGCTTTCCCAGGTGGCTGCAAAAGCGGCAGCTGCCGGTCTGGGCGGCATGGAATTTGCTGCCGGAATTCCGGGAAGCATAGGCGGTGCAGTGACCATGAATGCGGGTGCCTATGGCGGAGAAATGAAAGATGTCATCCGGCAGGTGACAGTGCTTACCCCGGAGTGTGAGCAAAAGGTACTCTCACGGGAGGAACTGGATCTGTCCTACAGGCACAGCTGTATTCCCAAGAATCATTTTCTGGTACTGGAGGCAGAGTTGTCCCTGACGCCGGCACCGGAGCAGGAGATCCGTGCAAAGATGGCAGAACTCAGGGAAAAACGTGTGGAGAAGCAGCCGCTGGAGTATCCAAGTGCAGGCAGTACGTTTAAGCGTCCGGAAGGCTATTTTGCAGGAAAACTGATTATGGATGCCGGGCTGAGAGGCTATGCCGTTGGGGATGCCCAGGTTTCCGAAAAACACTGCGGATTTGTGATAAACAGAGGAAATGCCACCGCAGCAGAGATTTTGCAGCTGATGAAAGATGTACAGGAACGTGTGAAAAAACAGTCTGGTGTGACACTTGAACCGGAAGTGAAAATGATAGGAGAGTTCTAGATGAGATTTGTAATTGTGACGGGCATGTCAGGAGCCGGAAAAAGTACAGCAATGAAAATGATGGAAGATATGGGATTCTTTTGTATCGATAATCTTCCGATTCCGCTTCTGGATAAACTTGTGGATTTTGCAACAAATTTTGATACGCAGATGAAAAATGTGGCGATCGGAATTGATGCGCGGAGCGGTGAAAATCTGGATAAAGTGCAGGATATGCTGGAAATTTTAAAAAGTAAGGATGTCCAGTATGAAGTGCTGTTTCTGGATGCAGAGGATGCGGTTCTTGTAAAACGCTATAAAGAGACCCGAAGAAGCCATCCGCTGGCACAGGGAGAGCGTGTGGATAAGGGAATCATGCGGGAACGTCAGAAAATGGAATTTCTGAAAAAAGAAGCGGATTATATTATCGACACCAGCCGTCTGCTTACGAGAGAATTAAAAACAGAACTGGAAAAGATCTTTGTACAGGATGAAGAATTTAACAGCATGTATGTTACGATCCTTTCTTTTGGATTCAAGTATGGAATTCCGGCAGATTCTGATATCGTCATGGATGTGCGGTTTCTGCCAAATCCGTATTATGTGGAAGAACTTCGTCCAAAGACAGGAAATGATGTGGAAATCCAGCAGTATGTCATGAAATATGATGAGGCAAAGATCTTTTTAAACAAGCTGGAAGATATGGTGACATTTCTGATTCCACACTATATTTCCGAGGGCAAGAATCAGCTGGTAATTTCCATCGGATGCACCGGAGGAAAACATCGTTCCGTCACACTTGCCAATGAATTGTACAAGCGTCTGAGTCAGAAAAAAAACCGGGAATACGGATTGAAAATTGAACATCGCGATATCGGGAAAGATGCGCTGAGAGGAAAATAGGATGTCGTTTTCGAGTGAAGTAAAAGAGGAACTGGCAAAACAGTTCGGACGGAGCAGACATTGCCAGATCGCAGAACTGGCAGGAATACTGGAACTGGAAGGCATGCTGGATGAAGAGGGAAAGCTTGTAGTTTCCAACGAAAATTCTTTGCTGCAGACAAAATATGGTCTGCTGTTGCAAAAAATATTTGGAGAGAAACAGGAGGTTTTACAGATCATGCAGACACTGCACTGGGATCAGGAACCGTACCGGTCCCGGAAAATAAATCACCGGAGAGCGGATGGGATGCTGGTGCAGCAGACATGCTGTAAGAGAGCATTTATCCGTGGAGCATTTATGGCAGCGGGATCGATCAGTGATCCGAATAAATCCTATCATTTTGAAATTGTCTGCCATACGCTTGAACAGGCACAGCAGCTGAAAGAACTGATGGAATTTTTTGAGACGGAGCCTAAGATTGTAGAACGCAAAGAGCGTATGGTGGTTTACCTGAAAGAAGGTTCACAGATTGTGGATCTGCTGAATGTCATGGAAGCTTATGTATCTTTGATGAATCTGGAAAATGTAAGAATTTTAAAGGAGATGCGCAATTCTGTGAACCGCAAGGTAAACTGTGAGACTGCAAATATCAACAAAACGGTGAATGCAGCAGTGAAACAAATGGAAGATATCAAGAGGATCCGGGATACCATAGGGTTTGACAACATTCCAGAACCGCTGGCGGAGATTGCACAGGCACGTCTGGATTATCCCGAGGCAACTTTAAAGGAACTGGGAACTTATCTTGATCCACCGGTCGGAAAATCTGGTGTGAATCACAGATTACGGAAACTTGCCGCAATTGCAGAAAATCTTATATAAAGGGGAACTACGTATGAGCCAGAAGCTATTATTTATTTTTAATCCGCATGCAGGAAAAGGACAGATTAAAAATCATCTTGTAGATATTGTGGACATGATGGTGAAGGCAGGATTTGACGTGACAATTTATACCACACAGGCACAGGCAGATGCGACGCGCAAGGTGGTGGAAGAGGGTGCGGGATATGACCGTATTGTCTGCAGCGGGGGTGACGGAACACTTGATGAAGTGATGACCGGGCTGATGCAGGCGAAGCTGCATATTCCGATTGGATATATTCCTGCCGGAAGTACAAACGACTTTGCCAATTCTCTTGGAATTCCGAAGGAGATGCTAAAGGCAGCGGAACGTGCGGTTGGACAAAACAGATTTCCATGCGATATCGGAGATTTCAATTCGGATACCTTTGTCTATGTAGCAGCGTTTGGTCTGTTTACAGAGGTTTCCTATAAGACATCCCAGCAGCTGAAAAATATTTTCGGGCATGTGGCGTATATTATGGAGGGTGTCAAACAGCTTCGGGACATTCCATCGTTCCGTATGCAGGTGGAATATGACGGAAAAGTGTTTCAGGATGAATTTATATACGGAATGGTTACCAATTCCGTTTCTGTCGGGGGCTTTAAGGGAATGACCGGAAATGATGTAAAACTTGATGACGGTCTGTTTGAAGTGACTTTGATCCGCAATCCGAAGAATCCGATTGAGCTGAATGAAATCCTTGCCTGCCTGACAAATATGATTGATGATTCGGATCTGATTTATTCGTTTAAAACCGATGCCGTACACATTATGGCGAAGGAAGAAGTATCGTGGACACTCGATGGTGAATTCGGCGGAGCACACCGGGAAGTAGTCATCCGAAATTTGAAGCAGAGAGTTGAAATATTTTGTTAAAAAATTAACTTTATTTTTTGGGAAAAGTGTACTATAATCTAGGTAACTTATGATTAGGAGGAAATACAAATGTTAGTATCTGCAACAGAAATGCTGAAAAAAGCAAAAGCAGGCCACTATGCAGTTGGTCAGTTCAATATCAATAACCTGGAGTGGACAAAGTCCATTCTTCTTACCGCACAGGAATTAAAGAGCCCTGTAATCCTTGGTGTATCTGAGGGTGCTGGTAAGTATATGACTGGTTTCAAGACCGTAGCAGCTATGGTTAAGGCTATGGATGAGGAGCTTGGAATCACAGTTCCTGTAGCACTTCACTTAGATCATGGAACATACGAAGGATGCTACAAGTGTATCAAGGCTGGTTTCACATCTATCATGTTTGACGGATCTCATTATCCATTCGAGGAGAACCTTGCAAAGTCTACAGAGTTAGTTAATGTAGCACATAACTTAGGTCTTTCTATCGAGTGTGAAGTTGGTTCCATCGGTGGTGAAGAAGATGGTGTTGTTGGTATGGGCGAGTGCGCAGATCCAGACGAGTGCAAGACAATTGCAGATCTGGGCGTTGATATGCTGGCTGCTGGTATCGGTAATATCCATGGTAAATATCCTGCAAACTGGCAGGGATTAAGCTTCGAGACTCTCGATGCAATCCAGGCAAAGACTGGTGTTATGCCATTAGTTCTTCACGGTGGTACAGGTATCCCTGCAGATATGATCAAGAAAGCAATCTCTCTTGGTGTATCTAAGATCAATGTAAATACAGAGTGCCAGTTATCTTTCGCAGATGCTACACGTAAATACATTGAGGCTGGTAAGGACTTAGAGGGCAAGGGATTTGATCCTCGTAAGCTTCTTGCTCCTGGTGCAGATGCTATCAAAGCTACTGTTAAGGAGAAAATGGAACTGTTCGGTTCTGTTGGAAAAGCTGAATAATAGAACATGTACAAAAGGAAGTGCCGCATGACACTTCCTTTTTTTCATTTCATAGGAAAAAGGCTGGTATGCCTCATACAAAGAAATTAGAAAATGTACCTGTTTTGTAGTAGAACTGGAAGAAGTAGACAAAAAAGAAGTAGATTTTGATAGAAAAACGTCAAAATGTATAAATTATAAAAAAATTCTAAAAAGAGGTTGCATTTTGTGTTGGAAAGAGGTATCTTAGTTTCAGATTAAACATGAGTTAAGAACGAGGGCGTTCCAATATAGCTATTGGAATGCCCTTTTTTAGTAAAATGACTGATGTTTGGTGAATAAGCGTACAATCAGGGGATTTGATTGTGAAAAGAAAGGATGTTGTAAAAAATGAGTGATTATTTTAACGTTGCAGACATTTTTGGCGAGAACGTATTCAATGACACGGTCATGCAGGAACGTCTTCCAAAAAAAGTTTACAAGAAACTTCACGAAGTTATGGATGAAGGAAAAGAACTTGATCTTGAGACCGCAGACGTCATCGCACATGAGATGAAAGAGTGGGCCATTGAAAAAGGTGCAACCCATTATACCCATTGGTTCCAGCCATTGACTGGTGTAACGGCAGAGAAGCATGATTCTTTTATCACAGCACCGATGCCAAATGGCAAGGTTTTGATGAGCTTTTCCGGCAAGGAATTGATCAAAGGTGAGCCGGATGCATCTTCTTTCCCGTCTGGTGGACTTCGTGCCACTTTTGAGGCAAGAGGATATACAGCCTGGGATTGTACATCACCTGCTTTCGTTCGTCAGGATGCAGCAGGAGCAACACTTTGTATTCCAACTGCTTTCTGTTCCTACACCGGAGAGGCATTGGATCAGAAAACTCCGCTTCTTCGTTCTATGGAAGCGATCGATACACAGTCCATCCGTCTGTTAAGACTGTTTGGAAACACGACTTCAAAGAAGGTAACTCCTTCTGTTGGACCAGAGCAGGAATACTTTATTGTAGATCGTCAGAAGTATTTACAGCGTAAGGATCTGATCTTTACCGGACGTACTCTTTTCGGGGCAATGCCTCCAAAGGGTCAGGAAATGGACGATCACTATTTCGGAGCAATCCGTGAGAGAATCGCAGCATACATGAAAGATGTCAATAAAGAACTCTGGAAACTTGGAGTATCTGCAAAGACACAGCACAATGAAGTAGCTCCGGCACAACATGAGCTGGCACCAATTTATGCAGAGTGTAACGTAGCAGTTGATCATAACCAGATCATCATGGAGACCTTAAAGAAGGTTGCCGGACGTCACGGTTTACAGTGTCTGCTTCATGAGAAACCATTCGCAGGTGTCAACGGTTCTGGAAAGCATGACAACTGGTCCATTACAACAGACGATGGAATCAATCTGCTTGAGCCTGGTAAGACACCACATGAGAATGTACAGTTCTTACTGGTACTTACCTGTATTTTAAAGGCAGTTGATGAGCATGCAGCACTTCTTCGTGCAGCGGCAGCTGATGTGGGAAACGATCACAGACTGGGAGCAAACGAGGCACCGCCAGCGATCCTGTCCATTTACCTTGGAGATCAGCTTGGAGACGTATTAAATCAGCTGATCAGCACAGGTACAGCAACACACAGTCTGGAAGGAGAGAAACTTGAGACCGGTGTTAAGACGATTCCGGATTTCATGAAGGATGCAACAGACCGTAACCGTACATCACCGTTTGCCTTTACCGGAAACAAATTTGAGTTCCGTATGGTCGGTTCCCAGGATTCTGTTGCACAGGCAAATATCGTATTAAATACCATCGTTGCAGAGGCATTTTCTGATGCATGTGACGTTCTTGAAAAAGCAGACGATTTCGAGCTTGCAGCACATGATCTGATCAAGAAATATGCTATTGAGCATCAGAGAATCGTATTCAACGGAAACGGATATTCTGATGAGTGGGTTGCAGAAGCAGAAAAGAGAGGACTTCCAAATATCAAGTCCATGGTAGATGCAATTCCAGCATATACCGCTCCGGAATCTGTAGCTGCATTTGAAAAATTCGGTGTATTTACCAAGCCTGAACTTGAGTCCCGTGTAGAGATCGAGTACGAGACTTATGCAAAGACCATCAATATCGAAGCAAAGGCTATGATTGATATCGCAGGAAAGCAGATCATTCCGGCTGTTATCAAGTACACAACAGAACTTGGACAGTCAATTGCAACGGTAAAGAGTGCATGTGCATCTGCTGATGTCAGCGCACAGACAGATATTTTGACAGAGACATCCTCCCTGCTTGCTGAGACACAGAAAGCACTCAAGAGTCTGGAAACTGTTACTGCAAAGGGAACAGAAATGAGTGAAGGTAAGGTGCAGGCTGTATATTACAGGGATGAAGTGAAATCTGCTATGGATGCACTCCGTGCACCGGTAGATAAGCTTGAGATGATCGTTGACAAGGATTTATGGCCAATGCCGTCTTATGGAGATCTGATCTTTGAAGTTTAACCCAAAGATTTAAGGGACATTTTTTACAAACATCTTATAAAATAAAAAAGAGACATTTTTTCAGAACCACGAAGCTGTGGAATTTTGGAAAAGTGTCTCTTTTTCTATAGAGGGAGGAGATTGTTATGGATAAACAACAAATTGTAAGTTTTATCAATGAAAATATGTTTGGCATCTGGTTTCTGATCGGTGCCGCACTGGTATTCTGGATGCAGGCAGGCTTTGCCATGGTAGAAACCGGTTTTACCAGAGCAAAGAATGCAGGCAACATTTTGATGAAGAACCTGATGGACTTCTGTATTGGTACCGTAATGTTCATCCTGATCGGTTTTTCATTATTGCTGGGAGAAGATGTTCTTGGTTTTATCGGAAAACCGGGATTTGATATCTTTACCAGTTATGCAAATTTTGATTTTTCGAATTTTGTGTTTAACTTAGTATTCTGTGCAACTACAGCAACGATTGTATCAGGTGCTATGGCAGAGCGTACAAAATTCTTATCCTACTGTATTTATTCAGCAGTAATTTCGGCATTGATTTATCCGATTGAAGCACACTGGATCTGGGGCGGTGGCTGGTTATCACAGCTTGGATTCCACGATTTTGCAGGTTCCTGTGCCATTCATATGGTTGGTGGTATTTCAGCACTCATCGGTGCAGCAATGCTTGGACCACGTATTGGAAAGTTCTCAAAAGATAAGTCTGGGAAGATTACAAAAGTCAACGCATTCCCGGGACACAATCTTCCACTTGGATGCCTTGGATGTTTTATTCTCTGGTTTGGCTGGTATGGATTTAATGGCGCTGCATGTACTTCCGGTTCACAGCTTGCCAGCGTATTTCTTACAACGACCGTAGCTCCGGCAGTTGCAACAGTTGTATGTATGATCTTTACATGGCTTAAATATGGTAAACCTGATGTATCAATGTGCCTGAATGCGTCACTTGCAGGACTTGTAGCAATTACCGCTCCTTGTGACGTGACCGATTGTTTCGGTGCAATCTGTATTGGTTTTGTTTCCGGTTTACTGGTTTGCTTTGGTGTATGGCTTTTGGATTATAAGCTTCATGTGGACGATCCGGTTGGTGCGGTAGCTGTACATATGATGAATGGTATCTGGGGTACCATCGCCGTTGGTTTATTTGCTACCAAATCCGCACCGGGAAATGATTCGGTGGTTGGTTTATTCTATGGTGGTGGATTCAGACAGCTTGGTATTCAGCTGTTAGGTTTTGTTACGGTAGCTGCATGGACAGCTGTAACCATTACCATTGCATTTATCGTCATTAAGAAAACGATTGGACTTCGTGTTACAGAGGAAGAAGAAATTGTTGGTCTGGATTCTATGGAACATGGACTTGCATCAGCTTACTCAGGATTTTCTATCATGGATGTTTCCAATACCATGACAATGGATATCAATGAAAATACAGATCTGGGTACACCGGAATATGCACAGGCTTCTACGGCAAAGAGAGATGCAGCAGTCAAGGTGGTTTCCGCCGTGCCAAAGGATGCAACCGGCATGTACAAAGTGGTTATTATTGCAAAGCTTTCCCGATATGATCATTTGAAGAAAGCAATGAACGATCTGGGTGTTACGGGAATGACCTGTACACAGGTTATGGGTTGTGGTATCCAGAAAGGCTCCGGCGAGCGTTACCGTGGTGCTGAAGTCGATGCAACCTTACTTCCGAAGATTAAGGTAGAGGTTGTTGTAAGCAAGATCCCAGTAGACAGCGTAGTGGCTGCAGCAAAGAAGGCACTTTATACCGGACATATCGGAGATGGAAAAATCTTCGTATACGATGTGGCAAAGGTTGTCAAGATTCGTACCGGTGAGGAAGATATGGAAGCCTTACAGGATGTTGAATAATTTTGCACTAATCTAATGGCTAGGTTAGTGAATCTAATCCCCTTAGTTTTAGTATACATCAACAGCGGACCCCTGGCGAAAGCCGGGGGTTTTTGCTGTCGATAAATAAAACTTTCTATTGCACATATTATTTGGTATAATATATGGATAAAAGAATTTTTATTATTTCTGCGGGGAGAAAACTATGAACTATGGAAGAACTTCTTTGCGCCGGAGAGCAAAACAGCTGGACGCAAGAGGAACGAGAATACGTCATAAAATCGGAGTCATACTGGGGAAACTTCTACTGATTGGAATCATTGTGGGAGGCTGTGCGACAGTGAGTTTCGGAGTGGGTGCATTGAAAGGAATTCTTGCATCCGCACCGGATATATCCGAAGTGGATGTCATTCCAACGGGATATTCCACGAAAGTGCTTGCGGCAGACGGAAGTGAGACAGCAAAATTAGTGGCAGCCGGATCCAACCGGCAGTACGTGACAATTGACCAGATTCCGGAGAATCTGCAGCATGCGGTAGTGGCGATCGAGGATGAGCGTTTTTATGATCATAACGGTATTGACCTGAAAGGAATTGTCAGGGCACTGGTGGCGGATGTCCGGACCAGAGATTTCAGTCAGGGAGCAAGTACGCTTACGCAGCAGCTGATTAAAAATAATGTGCTGAGTGAGCAGTGGGCAAACGAAAATGACAGTAATATTTCCAAAATTGAAAAGATGGAACGTCAGGTACAGCGGAAAATACAGGAACAGTATCTGGCAATAGAGCTGGAAAAAAAGGTAAATGACAAGAACTGGATTCTGGAAAATTATCTGAATTCCATCAACCTTGGAAGCAATACCCTTGGGGTTCAGGCAGCAGCACAGCGTTATTTTGGGAAAGATGTGTCAAAGCTGACACTTTCGGAATGTGCGGTTATTGCCGGAATTACAAAGAATCCGGCAGGTTACAATCCCATTCTTCATCCAAAGGAAAATGCAAAGCGCAGAAAGAATGTGCTGGATGCCATGAAAAAACAGGGATATATTTCGCAGAAACAGTATGATAAAGCGATGGCAGATGATGTGTATGGCAGGATTTCCGAACACAATGATGTGAGGGAAGAAACCATGAACACATATTTTGTGGACGCGGTCATTGATGATGTTTTTGATGATCTAGTAAATATCAAAGGCTATTCGGAGTCAGAAGCATACAAGGCAATTTATCAGGGGGGATTGACGATCAAGTCCACACAGAATCTTCAAATCCAGAAAATCTGCGATGAGGAGGTGGCAGACAAAGCCAATTATGATGCGGGTACCAAATATTCATTCTATCTTTCTTTTCAGGTGAAGGAGAAGGATGGTACAATAAAAACATATACCAATCAGACAATGCTTTCCTATTATAAAAAGAAAAACAAAAGTCAGAATTATTCGATCAATTTTGCATCGGAGGAGGACTGCCGGGCTGCAATTGCACAGTACGAAAAAGATGTCCTCGGGAAAGGGGACAAGCTGGTAGAAAATTCAGAGTATATTTTCATTACCATGCAGCCACAGGTGGCGATGACGATTATGGATCAGTCGACCGGAGAGGTACAGGCTATTGTCGGCGGACGTGGAAATAAGGCGGGAAACCGTACCTGGAACCGTGCAACAAAGACCTGCCGGCAGCCGGGATCTACTTTTAAAATCATTGCATGCTATGCGCCGGCACTTGATGCCGGGGGAAAAACGCTGGCATCCGTGCAGGATGATGCACCATTTACAGTCGGAAATAAAACATATAATAATTACTCACATACATTCGGAGGTTTTACAAGCATCCGGAAAGCAATTACAAAATCCATCAATATTGTGACTGTAAAAACACTTCAGGATATTGGCGTGGATCTGGGGTATGAATATGCAGAAAATTTCGGATTTTCTACGTTGACCGATACGGACAGAAACCTTGGAATTTCTCTCGGAGGCCTGACACAGGGGGTGACAAACCTGGAACTTACTGCAGCTTATGCTGCAATTGCAAATCAGGGAGAATATAACGAACCAAATTTTTATACCCAGGTGCTGGATCATGACGGCAATGTTCTTCTTGACAAAACACAGACAAAGGAACAGCGTCAGGTAATAAAAGAGGATACCGCATGGCTTCTGACAGATGCCATGAAAGATGTTATGACGAGTGGAACGGGTATGAGGGCTTATTTTGGAACCGGAATGGCTCAGGCAGGAAAATCCGGTACGACAACGCTGAACAGGGATGCACTGTTTGCCGGATTTACGCCTTATTACACCTGCGTGGTATGGGGCGGATATGATGACAATTCCATTCAGTCAGCTACGGGATATCCAAAGAATTTGTGGAAAGCCGTGATGAAGCGGATTCATGCAGATCTTAAGGCAAAAGATTTTGAAAAGCCTTCCGGAATTACACAGGCTGTTGTCTGTGCAAAATCCGGACTTCTGCCGGAAGCGGATGTCTGTGATAAAGACCCACGTGGAACGCAAAGTTATACGGAATATTTTGCAGAAGGAACGGTTCCGACCGAGAACTGTGATCATCATATTTCTCTGCAGATTTGTGAGGCATCGGGAAAAGTTGCCGGAGAATACTGTCCGGCAGATCAGGTTGTGACAAAAACTTATATTGTGGGTGCCGAAAAGGGCTCGGCTGATTACCAGTACTGTGCGACAGAGAAATTTTTAAATGGAACATGCAATATACACGATGCCGAAACGCAGGATGAGGAGAAGCCGGAAGAAGAACCGGCAGATCCACCGGATGATGCAAAGCCGGAAGAAACACATGAACCGGAACAGATACCGGAGAAGAATGAGGAATGATACAAAGGAGAATAGGATATATGCGAGTGGTCTATACCGGAGGAGAGGGTGAAATCACAGAGAAGAAATCTCATTTTATAGCAACGGTAAAACCTGTCCAGTCAGAAGAAGAAGCGGTTGCTTTCATTAATGAGACAAAGAAAAAATACTGGGATGCCCGTCATAACTGTTCTGCTTTTGTCATCGGGGAGAGGCAGGAACTGACGCGCTGTTCGGATGATGGAGAGCCGGCACAGACCGCAGGCCGTCCGATGCTGGATGTACTTCTCCGGGAGAAAATTACGGACGTTGCGGTTGTTGTTACACGTTATTTTGGAGGTGTGCTGCTTGGAACAGGAGGGCTTGTACGCGCCTATCAGGCAGCCACACAGGCTGGACTTGCAGCCAGCCGGCTCATAGAAAAATGTAAGGGGCAGCAGCTATTGGTTCATACCGATTATAATGGACTTGGAAAGCTGCAGTATCTGTTCGGACAGAAACACACTGTGATTCTGGATACGGCATATGAGGCGGATGTTACCATGATAATTCTCGTACCTGCAGAACAAAAAGAGATACTTCCGAAAGAGATTACAGAACTGACCAACGGATCTGCCGGACTGGAATGGGGGAAAACCTGCGTATATGCACTAATTGATAAAGAAGTTGTGTTTTTTTGAAAAAATTTGAAAATATGGGTTGACACTTATAGGGGTTCCATGTATAATACCATTTGTTGAGAGACATGAAACACATTGGCCCATCGCCAAATGGTAAGGCAACGGACTCTGACTCCGTCATTTCCAGGTTCGAATCCTGGTGGGCCAGCTGAAGAGCACTACATTATGTAGTGCTTTTTGTTTTATAAAAGATAAGAATAAGAAAGGACACGGTAATGTACGAATTTGACAGCAGGGTAAGATACAGTGAGACAGATGCGCAAGGCCGGATGACATGGCTGGCGCTTATGGATTACTTTCAGGATTGCAGCGTATTTCATTCAGAGGCCGTGAACCTTGGTGTGGAAGTATGGACCGATGCACAAAAGGCGTGGATCTTATCTTCCTGGCAGATCTGTCTGAACCGGATGCCGCGGCTGGGCGAACAGATTACGACACAGACATGGGCATATGGAATGAAAGGCTTTTACGGTTACCGGAATTTCTCCATGAACGGCAGGGATGGGGAACGGATGGCATATGCAAATTCCGTATGGGTACTGATGGATACAAAGAAGGGGATTCCGGTCAGAGTGACAAAAGAAATCTCGGATGCATACGGATTGGACCCACAGCTTCCCATGCAGTGCAGCGAGCGGAAAATTATGCTGCCGGAAAAATATGAAGAAAAAGATTCATTGGTCGTTCCTTCTTATTTCATAGATACCAATCACCATATGAACAATACCAGATATGTACAGGTGGCGATGGAATATGTTCCGAAGGAGTTTCGGACAATGGAAGTCCGGGTAGAATATAAAAAAGCTGCGATGTGCAGAGATGTAATTGTGCCGCATGTGACGATAGAAGATCCCCGTGTGACGGTTGCACTGTGTGCACCGGATGGGCAGCTATATGCAGTTGTTGTTTTTTTGAAAGCGTAGGAAAAAGATGAAATTAGCAGAATATCAGGATTTGTATTATGTAAAAAAAGTAGACTTCGGAGTATATCTGGCAGAGGATATGGGCGGTGAGACACATGTGCTGCTTCCGTCAAAACAGGTGCCGGAAGATGCAAAACCGGGGGAAAAGATAAGGGTCTTTTTATATAAAGATTCCAAAGACCGGCTGATTGCAACAACCAACACACCGAAGCTGACACTGGGAGAATATGCACCGCTTGTGGTGAAAGAAGTTGGAAAGATCGGTGCTTTTCTGGATTGGGGACTGGAAAAAGATCTGTTTCTGCCATATAAAGAGATGACTTCACGGGTAGAAGCAGGAGACGAGATTCTTGTAACCCTTTATATTGATAAAAGCAAGCGGCTTTGTGCCAGCATGAAGGGACTGTACGATCTGCTTTCCAAGGATTCACCGTATCAGAAAGATCAGATGGTAACCGGAAGGGTGTATGAGTTTTCCGATAACTTTGGTGCTTTTGTGGCAGTGGATGATCGCTTTTCCGCAAGAATACCAAATTCAGAGGATCACAGTTTCCTGAAAATCGGAGATGTGATTGAGGCGAAAGTTACTGCAGTAAAACCGGATGGAAAGTTAGATCTTACACTGCGGGAAAAAGCTTATATTCAGATGGACACGGATGCAGAGAAAATACTTGAATTGCTGGATTCCTATGCAGGAGTGCTTCCGTTTTCGGAAAAAGCGAGTCCAGAGGTGATTAAGAGGGAAACCGGATTGAGTAAAGCTGCGTTTAAACGTGCCATCGGACACTTGTATAAAGAAAGAAAAATTACACTGGATGGTGGAAAAATCCGCAAGAGTTTCGTATAATGCAGGTAAAGGCAAAAGGAGGAATATAAAATGAAAAACGTAATCAGTACAGATAAAGCACCAGCCGCAATCGGACCGTACTCACAGGCGATTGAAGTGAACGGAACGGTATACACATCCGGCATTATCCCGGTTGTCCCTGCTACCGGAGAAATTCCGGAAGGATCTGTGGCACAGGCGCAGCAGGCATTTGAAAATCTGTCAAATCTGCTTGAGGCAGCCGGAACCGGAATGGATAAGGTAGTAAAAACCACTGTTTTTATCAAGGAAATGAATGATTTTGCAGCAATTAATGAAGTTTATGCAAAATTTTTCCCGTCACCATTTCCATCCAGAAGCTGTGTGGAAGTGGCACGTCTTCCGAAAGATGTTATGCTTGAAATTGAAGCCATTGCTGTAAAATAAAGAAAAGATCAAAAACGAAAAGAGATCTGTGCATTGCACAGATCTCTTTTGTTGTCTTTGCGGTTCTTTTTCCGGTCAGACGGAAACGTCAATGTTACTTCCTAAATTAGGATAAACAGAGTTCTCCATCATTTTTGCCAGCCCGACACCAAGCGATTCATTCGATGAGATGGCATTGTCAAGCATTTTAATGCTGACGGCATTTGCCAGGGAGCCGGGATCGGAACTGTTTACGGAAAGAAGCGCAGAACTGATACTTGAAATATCCATATGACAGATCTCCTTTTAAAATACTCGGTATACGTGTTTTTCTTTATTATGGCATAAATATACGAAAAATTCAATTGAATTCTGTGGATGGAAAAGGGGTTGACACATATCCGTGCCTTTGCTATAATGACAATGTAATAATTGTAACAAATTCGTAATAAAGAAGTACAAAAGTCATTGGAGGCGAAAATGAAACGTAAAACATTATTAAAATTGACCGCATGTGGGTTAGTTGGGGCACTGACCATTGGCAATTTTACTGTAGCAGCTTACGCAGCACCAACTGCTGGAGTCGCAAGCCTTGCTTCCGATATTGCAACAACATCATCTGCACCGACTGCAGGATTTTCACTGGCACTCAGTGAAGTCGCAGAAAAAGTGGAAGATGAGGCAACCGTTGCAAGTGCACAGCCGGAAGTAAAAGAAGTTGAAGCACCAGTTGTAAAGTCTGAGTATGAAGACAAAGCGGTAGCTGTTGTGGATGATTACGTGAACGTTCGTAAGAAACCAACTACAGACAGCAAGGCTGTAGGAAAATTATATAAGAATAACGTAGGAACCGTCATCGGGGAGAAGGATGGCTGGTACAAAATCAAATCTGGATCGGTAACAGGTTATGTAAAATCTGAATTCGTATCCATTGGTGATGAGAAAAAATTAAAGAAAGCAGGAAGAAGAGTTGCTCTTGTAGAGACAGAGACATTAAAAGTCCGCAAGGGAGCTTCCCAGAAGGCAGAAGTAATTACTCTGGTGCCGGAAGGAGACGATCTGACGGTACTGGATGAGTCAAAGGATGGATGGGCAAAGGTTTCTGTAGATGAAGGCAAAGGCTATGTATCTACAGATTATGTCACATTATCTACAGAATACACATATGCAGAGTCTGCTGCAGAAGAAAAGGCAAGATTACAGAAGGAAAAAGAGGAGCGTGAGGCTGCGGACAGAGCAGCACAGAAAGCAGAGAGTGCATCTCAGACAACCTCTTCAGGTTCTTCACAGTCACAAAGCTCAGATTCTTCCGTACAGGATTCATCAAGCGCATCTTCAACAGGATCAGCGGTTGCAAGTTATGCAGGACAGTTTGTAGGAAATCCATATGTATATGGTGGGACAAGCCTTACAAACGGAACGGATTGTTCCGGATTTGTAATGTCTGTATACGCACATTTCGGTGTCAGCCTTCCACACAGCTCAAGTGCTTTAAGAAGTGTAGGATATGGCGTCAGCACATCAAACATGCAGCCGGGTGATATCGTATGTTACAGCGGACATGTTGCAATCTATGTTGGAAACAATACGATTGTACATGCAAGCAATGCAAGAGACGGTATTAAATATACTTCTCCTGCAAATTACAGAACCATTCTTGCAGTTCGAAGAATTTTCTAACAATTAAGATAACATAAGTATAACAGGAGCACTTGCGAAAGCAAGTGCTCTTTTTCTTAATATTATTTAAGGATTTCTTAAATTTGCAAAAAACAGATTTTGCAAGGGAAATAACATTGACAAGCACAATCATATAAAGTTACTATGTAAAATGAGTAGTTTATTGAACGGTAACAGAGGGAGGAACAGAAATTGGCATTTACCAAGGCGAAGATAGTTATGGCAGGACTGGCGGTGACGGCGGTTTGTATTGTGGCGCCACAGCAGTTAAAGGCTCAGGTGCCCGAAGCGCAGATGGATGGCGTCATGGGACAGAGCATAGAGGATGAGACCGTGTATGAGTCAAAGCCGGATCTGGATACACTGATAGAAAAGAATGCACCTGTTTTCGGGAATCGGACATCCTTGAAAAAAGCATCGTCGTATTCGAGTGCTTTTTTGAATGCGTCTTTTACGACGGCCGGTGATTATACCAGCGCAACCTATTATCACAAAGCGGACTATGCGGATGATGAACTGGTCAACGGAATTGATGTATCGTACTGGCAGGGGG